>ERZ1030962.26-NODE-26-length-36555-cov-23.044466_pt1 | contig 36555 bp, 36 predicted proteins | sample MGYA00518597_ERZ1030962 | MGnify/ENA primary metagenome ERZ1030962 (study PRJEB33718, sample SAMN03159703) | human skin metagenome | collected 2014-05-20 | study: EMG produced TPA metagenomics assembly of the PRJNA266117 data set (Human skin bacterial metagenome... | reverse complement strand
GGCGTGTACTTCTTGCGCTGTTGACTCACAATGAACATCCTCTCCTACGGACACAAGATCCGCACAAATAGGGTGTCCACTAAACGAGGGTAACCTCACAACTTCTAATTCATCGCTAGGAGGAACACACCCATGGCCTATGACTTCGTCATTGGCGTGGACGTCGGCAAATACTTCCACCACGCCTGCGTCCTCGATCCCCAAGGCAGACAAGTCCTGCCCAAACGCATCAATCAGCATGAAGGCTCGCTACGCAAGCTCTTCGGCCAATTCCTCGCCGACAACACCTCGGTCCTTGTCATTGTCGATCAACCCAACAACATCGGCCGATTAACCGTCGCAGTCGCCCAACACATAGGGCAGACGATCGCTATCTACCAGGGCTTGCGATGCGACAGCTCTCTCGCATCCACGTCGGCAACTCCAAGACCGATGTACGCGACGCCTACGTCATCGCCCATGCCGGTCTTAACCTTCCAGACGCCCTGCGCAGCGTCGACCGCGTTGAGGAAGTCTTTACCCAGCCAAAAGTTCTCAACGGTATCGACGAAGACCTCGCCCGAGCCTACACACGCCTAATTAACCAGATGCGATCCGCGCTCGTGGGAACCAATCCTGCCTTCGACCATGTCCTGCACGGACAGATGATTCACCGAAAATGGATCCTCCACCTACTTGCAAAATACGGCGGCCCCACCAAGATTCGACGCATCGGTAAAACACGCCTAGCAGCCTTTGCGCGCAGTCACAAAGCGCGCAATCCCGAGCCTGTCATCCATGCCATGCTTGCTGCCATCCACACACAGACCGTGTCCATTGCCGGCGCAGAATACCCCGAACTTAGCGTAGCAATGTCCGCCAAAGACGCACTGGCCAAACTAGCACATCGCAAGGAAATAGAAGCACAGGTACTCAAGCTCATTCAAGACATTCCTCAAACCGAGATTCTTTTATCCATGCCCGGCATCGGCCCACGTAGCGCAGCACAGATCCTCATGACTGTTGGCGATATGTCCGACCTCCCCGATGCAGCGCACCTAGCGTCCTATACAGGCCTATCACCACGGACAAATCAATCAGGAACGTCCATTATGCCGAATTCACCCAACCGCGCTGGCAACAAAAATTAAAGAACGCCCTATGGCAATCGTCTTCTGCATCGACCAGATTCCACGAGCGTTCCCGGCAATTCTATGAACGAAAACGCAAAGAAGGCAAAAGACACAACGCCGCAGTCGTCGCACTCGCACGCCGACGCCTCAACGCTCTCTTCGCCATGATGCGAAACGGCGAGCACTACCGAGACATCCCCACAATCCAGAAGGCCGCAGCAGCCTAAAGCCACCAGACCCCCATCCAAGCCGATTGCACAGCAAGCCCAACCGGCTCCTCAAGGTACCCAAAACAACATCTACGAGACGAAGCAGAAACCCTTCACACCCCCAACAAGCCCACCCACGGAGTTGACAACCTATATAGGAACACCCCCGACGAGGTAACGAGAATCCCCTCGTCGCTGTCGGACGGCGGTTTCCCGACCGGTGGCCCGGCCGCCGGCAAACCTCACCCGCGGCCGCCCGGGCCCTGTCCATGGCCAAGCCCGGTCTGGTGCCCCCCGGCGCCAACGACTTCCGGTGCCGCCCCGGGACGGTGAATTGCCCGTCATCCTCATTCCCGGGACCCGGGAGGACGCCTACGCGAAATGGGCGGGCCTCGCGTCCCGCCTCGCCCGGGCCGGGCTCTGCGCCTACACGTTCACCGACAACCCGCTCGTCGTCGATGGACACCCCGTCGAATGGGCTGTGTTCAGCGGCGACATCCGCCACAGCTCGAAAACACTGGATTCCGTCGTCGACCGGGTGCTGGCCGCGACCGGAGCCCCGGCGGTTAACCTCGTCGGGTATTCGCAGGGCAGCGGACCCCTGCCCCACCACTACATCCGGGAGCTGGGCGGGGACCGGGTCGTCGAACAGCTCATCGGTACCGGTGCCTCGAACCACGGGCCCCGGGCGCACAGCGCAGCCGATCGCTTTGACGTCCACCCCGAGATGCGCCACGGATACTCCCGAAACGCCGGCAAAACGAACGCGCTTGCCTGGGAACAGCAGATCTCCGGTTCCATGCTGCTGAATGAGCTGACCATCGGCGACATCACTCGACCGGGCGTGCGGTACACCTTCCTGGGCACGCGGCACGACAATGCCGTGCTCCCCCACTAAAACTCCTTCGTGCGGGAACCCGGCGTCACCAACATCACCGTCCAAGACGTGTGCCCCGCCCACCGCACCGAGCACTACGGCTTCAATTACGACCCTGTCGCCCAGGGCATCGTCGAGGACCCGCTGACCGGGACGGCGTGGCGGGACCACTGCACCGGTACCGGACCGGAGCGATGGTCCTCGACGGACGAGGATCAGGCGCCCGGGGAGCCTCCCGTCCGGCACGTCCACGACTCGGCGTAGCGGCCGCCCTTCGCCAGCAATTCATCGTGCGTGCCCCGTTCTGCGACCGTCCCGTCCTCCGAAAGCACGACGATGAGGTCGGCATCGCGGACGGTGTGCAGGCGATGGGCGACGACGATCACGGTGCGATCGCCGCGCAACGCTTCCATCGTGCCAACAATCGCCCGCTCAGTGGCCGCATCCAGCGAGGACGTCGGCTCGTCGAAAAGCACCACCGGGGAATCCTTCAGAAGCGCCCGGGCGATGGCGACGCGCTGCCGCTCGCCTCCCGACAGCAGCGTCCCCTCCTCCCCCACCGGGTTATCCCACCCGGAAGGCAGCAGCTCCACGATGCGGTCCACCCCGGATCGCCGGGCGGCCTCGCGCAAGCGGTCTCCGTCGCCGGGCCTGGAACCGAATCCGGGGTCGGCGAAGACCACGTTGTCCCGCACGGACGCGTCGAAGAGGAACGTCTCCTGGAACACCGGGGTCACCAGCGAGTTCACGCCGTCGGTGCCGATCCGAGGCAAGGGCACCCCGCCAATGAGGATCTCCCCCGAGTCTGGATCATGAAACCGCGACAGCAGCCGCATGACCGTCGTCTTGCCCGCCCCCGAAGGTCCCACTATGGCGACCAGCACTCCCTGAGGTGCACGGAAGCTGACGCCGTCGAGGACCTTCTTCTCCCCGTACCCGAAGCTCACGCCGCGGAACTCCACGTCATGCCCGTCGGGCAGCTCCGGTGCGGCCGGTTCGGGAAGGGCGGGGATCGCCCGCAGGTCACGCAGCGCAGCCAACGTATTGCGGCCCGCGCCGAAACCGCCGGACAACGCTCCCGCCGTGGTGATCGGTCCGGTGAACTGGACGACCACAATGAGCATCGGCGCCAAATGCGCCGGTGACATCCCGCCCGTCGCGGCGACCGCCACGGCGACGACCACCGCCGCCGTGAACACCGCATGGACGACCGAGCCCAACCGTCCGATGGCCGCGCCTTGCGTCGACGTCGCCTTCGCGAACGCATCGTGTTGGGCCTGGATCGCCTCATCCACCATCGCGTCCGCCGCCGAACCGTCGCCCGCGGCGCGAATCACCTGCTGGCCGCGGGTGAACTCGATCAGCCTGCCGGAGACGGCAGCGACGGCGTCAGCATGCGCTTCGTCCGACTCCCCGCCGACTCGGCCAATGGCCCGGTAGGCGAAGAAGAGCACCGGCGCCGACGCGACGAGAACCAACCCGACGCGCCAATCCATCGCCAGAATTCCGAGAGCGATGACGGTCGGCGTAACCACAGCGGCGATGACGGGCCGCAGGATCACGTGCGGCACGGACGCCGCGAACGCCATGCCCGAAGACGCCATCTCCGAAAAGCGGCCGGCCGTGGACTTGGTGACGTACCCGAGTGGCAACGTCAGCACGCGTTCGCCCAGGGAACGCAGCAGGGACGACAGCACCGCTGCGGAATTCGCCCTGCCGACCGTCCCCGCGGCGAGGGACAGCACCGCATGGGCGGCCGCGAGGCCGGCGATGACGCCGGTGAAACGCCACGCCGTCGCATCATCTCCCTCGGCCAGAGCCGACAGCAGCGGCAGCAGCGCGACGAACGCCGCTCCCTGTGCCAGCGCGGCAAGCGCGGCCAACGCAATGAGCCACGCCAGCGTCATCTTCGAGTGCCGATCCGTCATCGACCACAAGTCCCGGATCATCGGTTCCCTGCCTTTTCATCGTCTGCTTCAGTGCCCCGCGGGGCGGATGGTTCGTCGTCGAGGGCGAACGCGCGCCACAGATCCCGGTAGCGGCCACCGCGCGCAAGCAACTCGTCGTGGGTGCCCGCCTCCGCGACCGCTCCCCCATCGAGAACGAGGATGCGGTCAGCGTTGCGGATCGTGCTCAATCTGTGCGCAATCACGATCACCGTCCGCGAACGAGCCAAACGCTCGATTGCGGACTGAATGAGGGCCTCGGAAGCCGGATCCGCGTAAGCGGTTGCCTCGTCGAAGATGAGCACCGGCGCGTCCGTGACAATCGACCTCGCGATGGCCACGCGCTGCGCCTCACCACCGGAAAAGGTTACGTCGACGTTGACCACCGAATCCAGGCCCTTCGGCAGCGCCGCGATGACCGTATCGAGGTTCGCGAGCTTCGCGGCCGCCATGATTTCGCCGTCGGTGGCGTCTCTCCTGGCCAGCCGGATGTTCTCCCGCAAGGGCAGCGTGAGCAACTGCGGATCCTGGAACACCACCGACACCGAACGGTGCACGTCGCGCACGGCGATGTCGCGAAGATCGTCGCCGCCCAGCAGCACCGAGCCTTCGACAGGGTCGTGGAAACGCGCCAACAGCCGGGCGACGGTGGACTTTCCGGAACCGGAGGGTCCCACCAGCGCCGTGAGGGCCCCCGATTCGAACGTCGCGGACATCCCGTCGAGGACCCGCGGCCCATCCCCGTAGGAGAAGACCAGGTTCCGGACCTCGAGCGCGCCTCCGTGCACGGGCACCGGCTCGGCGGACTCGGTGATCGGCGGCGTGCCCAGCACCTCCGCGATGGACTTCAGGGCGGCGATCCCCGCGATGATGGGTTCGGAGTTCATAGCCACCCTCACGATCGCCGCGGAGAGTCCAAGGCCGAGAACCAGCCCGGCGACGAGACCCTCCGGTTTGCCGCCCGCGGTGTCCCTCAAAGCGAGGCCGGCGCCGCACACCACTGCGAGGACCGTGATCGGGGACGTCACCACGTCGATGAGCCCGAGATAGATGTTCGACTGCCGGGACCAGGCGGACCACGCGCGGACGAACGACGACGCCGCGGCATCGTAGCGGCCCGCGCCCTGGCTGGCGCGTCCGAAGGACTTCATCACCGGGATGCCGCGCACCAACTCGATGACCGCAGCCGTCACTTTTTCAGAGGCTCGCTCGTAGTCGCGCTGAAGACCGGCTCCGCGCGAAATCATCACGCCCATCAGGGCGAAGGTGACCAGCACCGGGACGACCGCCACCGCCGCGATCCGCCAATCGACCGCGACGAGCGCGATGAGGGAAAGCAGGGGAACCAGCACCGCCACCACGGTCTCGCCGACGGTGTGGCCCATGAGCTGGTGGACGGCCGCGACGTCCTTCTCAACCGACCCGATGATCCCCGACGAGCGCCGGGCGTCCAGCCAACCCAGCGGCAGCTTCCGGATATGGGCAACCAACCGGCGCCGGAGGTAGAGCTGCAGGTCGTTATCCGCCCGGTGCGAGAGCATGCCGGCGGCGCCGTCCGCAGCCATTCGCACCGTCGCGGCGACGACGATGACAACCACGGCCAACCACGTCCGATGCACCGGGGCCTCCGGGTACGTCATCGCGATGTCGATGATGCCGACCAGCGAAGCGACGGTAGCCACCGACGACAGGACGGACAACGCGACCACCGCACGCATCCGGGTCCGGATCGGGGCGAGCAGCGACCACGGGCCGACGGTCCCGTCCACGGCGCTCACTTCCCCGCCTCCCCGATCGCGCTTTTCTTCGCGAGAGTGCAGAAATACACCGTGCCGGCGCGTGAGGCTCCGTCCAGCTTCAGCCCGTTGGCTTCGGCGAGGTCCTCGAGCTCGCTGCCCCGGAACACCCGGTGGCCCATCTTCGCCATGACGGCCATGTCGACCCGCTCGTTCACGTCGGGATCCTCGACGAACGTCTGCACGTAAGCGATGCCGCCGTCGGCGAGCAGCCCGGAGACCCTGCCGAGCGCGGCTCCCGCATCCTTCATTTGGTGGAGCGCGCCACACACCCAGATTTCACAGGCCCCGCCGGGCTCTCCCGCGAGCGGCGTGAGGATGTCGGCAACGTGGAATTCCGTCCGGGCCCCGAGCCCGTCGGCGGCGGCGCGTTCGCGGGCGATGCGGATCGCATTGGGCGACAGGTCGTAGCCGACGATGTTCGCCCTGCGATAGCGAGACTCAGCGGCGAGCGTGCGGGCGAGCCACCCGGTTCCGCAACCGAGGTCGAGGACCCGGGCCGGCGCATCCGGCCCGGGATCCAGCGCACGGAGCTTCCGGTACACGGCGGCGGCGTCCATCGGTTCGCGCGCATAGCGGCTTAGGAACCTCGGCTGGACCTTGTCCTCGTAGGCCGCGAGGAGCCTGCGGTTGTTCTGGACGATCTGGGCGATCGACTTCATCTGGTTCTGTCTCCGGGTGTGTGGGCCGCGTCCACGCGGCGGTTTCGGGTTAGATGCTCGGATTCGCGGGCCGTCATGCAGACTCCCCCGGCCTCGTTTTCACGGCGATGCCCCACGCCGCGAGCACGGCGATACCAAAGAACCAGGCCGCGCAGACCACCAGACCCGCAGCCCCGGTACCGTTGACGGCCTCGCCGGCCGCAGATACGGGGGTGTGCCCGGCGATTCCGCGCAGGAGGGGACGGAAGTGGTCGGCGGGCATGAGCACCGTGTTGACGAACATCGCAACGATTATCAACGGGATAAGGGCCACGGATCCCTGGGGGCTGGTGATGGAGAACGCGATGTACGTGCCGGTGCATGCGGCCGCCGCGGCAACCATCGCGCCGGTCACCGTGATCCTCCACCACCAGGACACCTCCAGGGGGCCGTCGGAAAGCAAGGCGGCCACCGCCGCGACGACGATCGTCATCGCCATGATCCGGATGAACTCGGCGATTATCCGTGCGGTCGGCACGGCCGCGTACGGTGCCGGCATTGTGATCAACCGCTCGTGGAGGCCATTGCTGCGTTCAACGAACACGGTGGACGATCCCGTGATGGCCAAGATGAACGCCCACGCCGTTACGACAAGGATGACCGCGTTCCGGAGTTCGAACTCTCCGGTGAGCTGCCTGACCAGGCTACCGAACATGCGGTTGACGATGAACAGGTACACGAGCGGAGCAATGAACGTCATGAACCAGAAGTCAGGGCGCCGCAGCCAAGTGTGGACGATGCGCCGCAGATGCACGAAAATGGCGTCGATCATGATTCGCTCCTCGAGGTGAACAGGCGGATGAACAGGACGATTCCGACGACCGTCGCGACACCGAGCCACAGGGCGGCCTCTTCCCCGGCGTGATTCGGGAAGGCGCCCGGGGACGCCGCCCTGATCACCTCGATCACCGGCGAAAAAGGCATGTGGCGCACGATGTCGCGCAGGGAGCCGTCCACAGCGGTCGTCGGAATGAACGCGGTGGAGAACATGAGCAGCAGCATTTCCAGCGCCTGGATCGATGAGGCCGTCGACACCGGAGCGGGCACCATCAGGATCACCCCGTCCGTGACCAGGGACAGGACCGCGGCAGCGAGCAGTGACCACAGGACTGTCCACGCGACGTCACCGAGAGCCATGTCGAGGCCACAGGCCCACGCGACGATCAGCAGCGCCGCGATCGACGCGGACATCCGCAGCACATCGGTGGCGAGCCTGCCGGCGACATAGCCGCCCGTGGCCCCGGGCAACACGCGCACACGGTCGACGAGCCCGGATTCGACGTCCTGTCCCACCGCCATCGCCGACGCCGCGGCGGTGAACATCGCCGCCTGGAACAGGCAGCCGCCGAGCACGAAACGCAGGTACCCGAAGCCGGATTGCCCTGCTGAGTACCCAAACACCGCGTACAGGCACAGCAGGAAGAGGGGAGGAACGACGAACATGGAGATCAGCGACGCGGTGTTGCGTCGCAACAGCAGCAGATCCCGACGGAGGAACGCCGCGACCGACGTCGCACTCATCGCGCCGCACCCCCCGCGTTCATCGATATGAACACCTCGTTAAGGGTGGGCGGCGACACGCTCAGCGAATCCGGCAACGCTTCCGAGGCCTCCATCGCCCGCGCCACCGCCTCGAGGACCTGCGGTCCGGGGTCGACGTCGAGGGACACCATCTTCCCCGCGACGCGGGCGCGGTCCAGACACGCTCCCCTTAGGCAGCGGGCGAATGCCTCCGCCCCGGCGGCGGTGGCGAAGGACACGCGGAGCACGTGCGACCCGAAGTCGCGACGCAATTCCTCCGGCGTTCCGCTGGCGACGATGCGGCGGTCCTTGAGCAGATGGACGTGGTCTGCCAGCGCCTCCGCCTCTTCCAGGTACTGGGTGGTCAGCACCAGGGTCATTCCGTCGTCCCGCAGTTGCCGGATGAAGCCCCACAACTCTTCGCGGCTGACCGGGTCCAGCCCCGTCGTGGGTTCGTCGAGGAACAGCAACCTGGGCACGACGCACAGCGACGCGGCGATGTCGAGGCGGCGCCGCATGCCACCCGAATAGGCCGACGCCAACGTCGAGGCACTGTCCGCGAGCGAGAATTGCGCGAGCAGTTCCGTCGCGCGGGCGGCCGCGTCGGCGCGGTCGAGTCCGCGCAGACGCCCGAAGAACTCCAGGTTCTCCCGGCCGGTGAGGTTCTCGTCGATCGCCGCGAATTGGCCGGTGGTGGCAATGTCGGCGCGCACGCCCGCCGGATCCTCTTTCACATCGCGCGAGAAGATGCTCACCTCGCCGGAGTCTGCGGTGATGAGCGTCGACAGGATTCGGATGAGGGTGGTCTTGCCTGCGCCGTTGTGGCCGAGGAACGACACGATCGACCCGGCGGGCACGGTGAAACTCACGCCGTCGAGCACATGCTTGCGCATCCGGGCGCCGCGCTTTCCCTTGCGCCCGCCGTCCGGCGGAGCACCTGCCCCGCCTTCGGGCGCGGTGCCGGCTTTGCCCGCAATCGGGTAGCTCTTCGTGAGGTCGCGGACGACGATCGCCGCACCCCGTTCAGCTTGATCCGTCATCGTTTCTCCTTTTCTTTAGTGTCGCATTGGGCCGCTGCCGGCAGTGGCCCCGTGGTCGGGTTGTCATGCGGCGTTTCGATATGGATGCCCGCATCGCGGGCGAAGGCGAGGACCGGTTCGAGGAGCCGGGGGTGGCCGACGAGATCCCGGCACCCCGGCGCGACCGGCTTCCCCGCGACCGACGCAACGGTGGCGGCGGCAATGGCCGCGGTCATTTTGTAGGAACCCGGGCCAGTCGCCCGGACGACGGTTGTCTCGGCCGCCGACCCCGCATCGCCCGCGCCGGCGGAGGACAGTGCGACGACCAGCTCGGCGGGTTGCGGAGTGCCCTTCGCCCGCGCCTTCCGCGACGTCACGGCCGCCCCGAGACGGGCGAGCAGACCGGAGACGACGGGCATCGCGTACAGTCTCGACGTGCGGATCTTCTCCACCGACTCATCGGGGAGAGCATCGAAGGCGACGTGGTAGGAATATCCGAGGATCGAGGGGCACACCTCGCGTACGACGTCGATGTCCGGGCATTCGTAGCCGATTCCGCTTTGCGACGACACCGGGTTGCGCCGCACTTCGACGATGGCGCCGCCGAGCATATCGCGGGTGGATGGTCGGCCACCCGCTGCGACCGGTGCGACGTGTACCAACCGCCCATCGTCCGTCTGCGATGCCACGGCGTCGCCGTCGCCCGTCCCGTCCGGGCCCGCGTCCCCGACTCCCCCTCCGGAGAGGGGTTCTCTGGTCGATCCACGTTTTCTGTTCATCGTCGCCGCCTCGCTTCCGTTGCCGATTCCCGATCGGGAACATAACTTGAAACAGTATTAGGTTAGGCAATCCTTATCTACTTATGCCAGACTCGAATTATTGACTTTGCCCCCGCTCCCCCCATTTCGTTGTTAGCAGTTCCACCTCAGGGCACCGAAGATTCATAGCCTGTCCACCCGATTGGGCGGGCTATGTTTATTTCCGTTCCCTCCGTCTGAAAGGACAGTGGAACTAGTCGCTGGCTTCGGTATGGCTTATTCCCGCCCCTGTCTGAAAATGATCCGGGGGTGATGCCGCCGAAGACAGTGACATACTCAAACAGCTCAATAGGAACCTGACCCAGCCCAGGTGGTACGAGGTCTCACAGTAATGTAGATGCCAGTACTAAGTATGTCCGACAACCCCAGCGATGAAGCTCAAATAGTCCAACTTCTAAGTCATCGCTAGGAGGCATACACCCATGGCCTATGACTTCGTCATTGGCGTAGACGTCGGCAAATACTTCCACCACGCCTGCGTCCTCGATCCCCAAGGCAGACAAGTCCTGCCCAAACGCATCAATCAGCATGAAGGCTCGCTACGCAAGCTCTTCGGCCAATTCCTCGCCGACAACACCTCGGTCCTTGTCATTGTCGATCAACCCAACAACATCGGCCGATTAACCGTCGCAGTCGCCCAACACATGGGGGCAGACGATCGCTCAACAAAAATTAAAGAACGCCCTATGGCAATCGTCTTTTGCATCGATCAGATTCCACGAGCGTTCCCGGCAATTCTATGAACGAAAACGCAAAGAAGGCAAAAGACACAACGCCGCAGTCGTCGCACTCGCACGCCGACGCCTCAACGCTCTCTTCGCCATGATGCGAAACGGCGAGCACTACCGAGACATCCCCACAATCCAGAAGGCCGCAGCAGCCTAAAGCCACCAGACCCCCATCCAAGCCGATTGCACAGCAAGCCCAATCGGCTCCTCAAGGTACCCAAAACAACATCTACGAGACGAAGCAGAAGCCGTTCACACCCCCAAACAAGCCCACCCACGGAGTTGACAACCTATATAGGAACACCCCCCTTTTCGAGACTGCCTTAGTGCTGTCTTCAACGATATCGTCCATCCAAACCTCAATTTTCGTCGACAGTTTTGCCGGTTTATATGGACGAAAATGGTGATCCGAGTGGAGCGCTCGCCATTGAGTCACTTCTCAGAGCGCTTGGGAATGAGCGCAGAAATGAAAAATGTCCGGCCCCTCCGAAGAGGAAGCCGGACTTCATGCTGTGGAGCATAGGAGAATCGAACTCCTGACCTTCTGCTTGCAAAGCAGATGCTCTACCAATTGAGCTAATGCCCCATTGTTCCGTGGTGGGCCTAGCTGGAATCGAACCAGCGACCTCATCGTTATCAGCGATGCGCTCTAACCGACTGAGCTATAGGCCCTTGTGCGGAACGAGAATTAACTCTACATACTATCCCCGGATTTATACAAATCGCCTGCTCAACTGATACTTCTTGCAACTCAAAAGCGGGGAAAGATTTGTGCTGAAGAAAGAAAAATGCCGGCACCCGAAGGTACCGGCATCTTCAAACGCAAGAGAGGCGCTAGCGGTTGTCTAGGTCGACCCGCAGGCCGCCAAAGACATCCACGATGGCGTTATAAATAACCGCCATCAGGGGCGCCAGCAATGTAAGGAGAACGGCGAAAATAACGCCGATGAGCGCGGAGGCGGAGATGATGACGCCGAAGGTGACCTCGAATCCGCCGCCGACGCCGCCGACGAGGCTATTGAGCGATTCCCAAATGCCCACCTGGTTCAGGCCGATGTAGAGCAGGCATACGGCCAGCATCCAGGCAATGAGTCCGACGAGTGACAAGGCCAGACCAACGCGGAACGCGGAGGTGGGCGAGATTCGCGTAATCGTTACGTCTCGTCGTGCCATTAATTACTCCTCATCCTTGGAAGCATCGCCAGCCTTGTGCTCCTGCTGGACCTCATCCACGGTCTTTTCACCCTTGGCTACAGCCTGAGCGTCTTCCTCACCATCTTCTTCGACGTTGCGGTCGATGGCAAGCAGTTCGACGTCGTCGGCCAGGTTCACCAAGCGCACACCCATGGTCGCACGGGAGGACGGACGAATCTGGTCCACCTCGGTGCGGATGACGCCGCCGGCGGAGGTGATGGCGAAGATCTCGTCATCCTCATCGACGGAGATGGCGCCGATGAGCTTGCCGCGCTTCGGGGTGTACTTGAAGGTCATAACACCCAAGCCACCGCGGCCCTGCGGGGTGTATTCCTCGATGGCGGTGCGCTTGCCGTAGCCGCCAGAGGTGGCTACCAAAAGGAACTCGCCATCGTGGACCACGGACATGGATAGCAGCTGGTCATCGCCACGGAAGCGCATGCCCTTCACACCGGCGGTAGCGCGGCCCATGGGGCGTAGCTGGTCGTCGTCGGCAGTAAAGCGGATAGCCTGGCCCTGCTCGGAGGTAAGCAGGATATCATCGCCCTCGGAGACGAGCTGTGCGCCGATGAGCGCATCGCCCTCGTTGAGGTTGATGGCGATAAGGCCAGCGGAACGCGCGGACTCGTAATCGGTCAGGCGGGACTTCTTCACGCGGCCCTGCTGGGTGGCAAGGACCAGGTAAGGAGCGTCCTCGTAGGACTGAATCTGGATGACCTGTGCGATCTTTTCTTCCGGCTGGAATTCCAGCAGGTTAGCCACGTGTTGGCCGCGGGCGGCGCGACCGCCCTCTGGCAGCTCGTAGGCCTTGAGACGGTAGACACGGCCGAAGTTGGTAAAGAACAAGATCCAGTCGTGCGTGGAGCAGACGAAGAAGTTCTTCACAATATCGTCCTGCTTGAGCTCAGCGCCGCGCACGCCCTTGCCGCCGCGCTTTTGCGCCTTGTAGGAATCCACCTTGGTGCGCTTAGCGTAGCCGGTAGAGGTAATGGTGACCACGACGTTCTCGCGGGCGATGAGGTCCTCATCGGTGACATCGCCGGTCGCCGGAATAATTTCGGTGCGGCGTTCATCGCCATACTTACCGACGATCTCTGCCAGCTCATCGTGGACAATCTGGCGCTGGCGCTCCTCGCGGGCGAGGATATCCTTCAGGTCGGCGATTTCGCGCTCGATTTCGGCCAACTCGTCGATGATCTTCTGGCGCTCCAGTGCAGCCAGCTTGCGCAGCTGCATGGCGAGGATGGCATCGGCCTGGATATCGTCGACGTCGAGAAGCTCCTTCAAGCCTTCGCGCGCCTCGTCTACGGTGGGCGAACGACGGATAAGGGCGATGACCTCATCCAGCATGTCCAGGGCCTTGACCAAGCCGCGCAAGATGTGGGCGCGCTTCTCGGCCTCGTTCAGGCGGTACTGGGTACGGCGAACGATGACCTCGATCTGGTGCTCCACGTAGTAGCGCAGCATCTGATCCAGGCGGAGGGTGCGCGGCACGCCGTCAACAATGGAGAGCATGTTGGCGCCGAAGGATGTCTGCAGCTGGGAGTGCTTGTAGAGGTTATTGAGCACTACGCGAGCTACGGCATCGCGCTTCAAAGTGACCACGATGCGCATGCCCACGCGGTCGGAGGACTCATCCTCAATCTTGGAAATGCCCGCAATCTTGCCGCTGGCCACGGACTCCGCGATATTGGAGATGAGGTTATCCGGGTTGACCTGGAACGGCAGCTCGGTAATCACGATGGTCTGACGGGAGCCAGACTCCTCGATGGAGGTCACACCGCGCATGCGGATGGAGCCGCGGCCGGTGGTGTAGGCATCCTTGATGCCCTGATCGCCCACAATGAGGCCGGCGGTGGGGAAATCCGGGCCCTTGACACGTTCCATGCAGGCTTCCAGCGCAGCCTCTTCATCGGCGTCTGGGTTATCCAACATCCAGTAGATGGCCTCGGCCAGCTCGTTGAGGTTATGCGGCGGGATATTGGTGGCCATACCCACGGCAATGCCGCCAGAACCGTTCATGAGCAGGTTCGGAACGCGGGACGGCAGGACGTCTGGCTCGCTGGTCTTGCCATCGTAGTTGGGCGAGAAGTCCACGGTGTTCTCGCGGATATCGCGCACCATCTCCATGGCCAACGGGGTGAGCTTACACTCCGTATAACGCATTGCTGCGGGGCCGTCGTTGCCGCGGGAGCCGAAGTTACCCTGGCCATCCACCAGCGGATAGCGCATGTTCCAGGACTGGGCCAGACGCACCAAGGTGTCATAGATGGCGGAGTCACCGTGCGGGTGGAACTGACCCATGGTGTCCGAGACCGGGCGGGCGGACTTCACGTAGCCGCGCTCCGGGCGGTAACCGGAATCGAACATCGCGTAGAGGATGCGTCGGTGCACCGGCTTCAGGCCATCGCGCACCTCCGGCAGCGCACGGCCGACGATGACGGACATGGCGTAGTCGATGTAGCTCGACTCCATCTCCTCATTAATGTCAATGGGAAATATGCGATCAAAAAGATCGTCGTTATTGTCACTCATAACCCCAAATTCTACCCTCTAGCCCCTTTCAGGACCCGAATTGCCGCACGGGTGGTATCACCGTGGTATCACTTGAGGCATGGCGATGACATTGCGACTTACGGACGAACAGGATCACGCGCTGACGCTGCTGGCCTCCGCGCAGGGCACCTCCAAGCACGAGGCGGTGGTGCGCGCCGTTGTTGCGGCGGCAGCCCGCACGCTTGCCGACGCCCACGTGCAATCCACCGCCCGCGCCCTCCTCCCCGGCCGCGCTGAGCTGGAGGCGGAAATCCGCCGTGCCCGGCCCGCACAGTCCTAGGCAAGCATGACTACTGAACAGCTCTACCTCTTGGCCCGCGAGTTTTGCGCTCGCTTTAACGTCCGCATCACCAACTTCGCTACTCTTGCGGCCGCGGCGGCTGCCAGCACCGCCAAGGTGGAAGGAATTGCCATTCATGACAACCACCGCGATGCCGCTCGCGCCATGGCAGAGGTATTAGCCCGCGTGCCGGCGCTGAGCGGGTATAACGCAGAGTTCGCAAAGTTCAGCGCGCGCGTCTACCTTAGTGTTAAAGAAGTTACCTAAGTTACTGGGGATAGTGACCCAAGAAAGGAACTACCACCATGTCCCGCTGCAAGAAGATTGCCGCCTCAGGCCTGACCGCCGTGGCGCTAGCTGCCACCGCCGTAACTGCTCCTACCGCTACCGCCGCTGATGCCGATTCCTGGAAAGAAGCGGTAAATCCGGACTTTCAGCCGGGCGAGGCCGGTGGTTCCTCTACCGGTTCTTCCCAGCTGGACCTCACCCTGATCATCACCGCAGCGGCCGCCGGTGTCACCGCGCTGGCCAGCGCCGTGGCCCTGTACTCCCCTAACGTGGATCTGGAGAAAGCTGCCCGCGATGCTGGCTTGGGCCAGATCGCCGATCAGATTGCTGCCATTCAGGCCAACCTCCCTGGCCTGCCGGGCCAGCCCGCCTAACTCGCGTAAGGTGGTGCAGCATGGCACATCTTTCTGAACTTATGTCAGGTCCGCAGCGCACTGCGGTGATTAGCGATTGCGGCGAGTTGGTTGAGGGGGTCGTCGCCAAGCAATCGGGCATTACCGGCATGGCGCTCAAAGGCGCCGTCGCCGCCGCGAAGAAGGTCGACCCCGCCATCATCACCAAGGCCATGGGCCGCGTGCTGCCGGATATCCTCGATGCCCTGGATCCGCACTGGCAGGAATTTTCGGAAACCTCCGAGCAGGATTTCGGTTCCTTCCTCGAGCCCCGCAGCACCCAGGTGAGCGATTCCATCATGTCGGTGGCCGATAAGCACGCCGAGCAGATTAACTCCCCCGCGCTGTCTAAGCCGTATAACTCCTTGCGCGGCAAGGCCTCGAAATTCCTCACCCCTGCGGTGCCGGATTTCGGCCGCGTGCTGCAAAAACACATGTAATTTCCACGCGGTTGAACCTAGAACAAACCGCAGAGTATAAGTGTGGAAGTGACTACTTCCGCAGCTAACCAAACCGAGTACCCCGCCGGCCAGGATCCCGCCCGCTGGCGGGTACTTATCGTTTTGCTCACGGCACTCTTCATGTCCCTGCTGAGCGTGTCCATCGTGAACGTAGCCCTGCCCTCGATTCAATCGGGCCTGGGAGCCTCTGAGTCTGATGTGCAGTGGGTGCTCTCCGGCTATGCGCTCACCTTTGGCGTCATCCTTGTGGCGGCCGGCCGCGCGGGAGATCTCGTCGGCCGCGGCGGCATTTTTCTAGCGGGCATCGCCATCTATTCCATCAGTGCTGCGGTCGCCGGCTTTGCCCCCAACGCGGAGGCACTCAACGCCGCCCGCTTTATTCAAGGCATAGGCGCTGGGCTGCTCAATCCGCAGGGCGTGGGCATGATCCAGCAGTACTTCCGCGGTTCGGAGCGCGCCCGCGCCTTCGGCTACTTCGGTTCCACGGTAGGCATCGCCGTGGCCATCGGTCCGGTGCTGGGCGGCCTGCTCATTCGCCTCGGCGGCGCCGACCTAGGCTGGCGGCTGACCATGCTGGTCAATTTTCCCGTCGGCCTTATTGCCATCATCTTAGGATTGCTGTGGTTTCCGCGGCCGCTGTTTTCCCGCGTGCGCGATGAAAATGGCAATAAGCTGGGCATCTTCAAGGCCCTCGCCACCCTGGATCCCATTGGTGCGGTGATTCTCGGCGCTGCGGTGTGGGCCATCCTCTTCCCCTTCATGGAATCGTCCGCCTCCCCGGCCGTGTGGTGGCTCCTACTGCTGGGCGCCGTCCTCCTTGTGGGATGGGTGCTGTGGGAGCGCCGCCACAAGGCCACCGGCCATCCGCCGATGGTGGATCTAACTATCTTTGCCACCCCGAGCTTTCGCAATGGCACCATCATCGCCACCTTGTGGTTTATGGGTATTACCAGTATTTGGGTGCTCGTGGCACTCTACTTCCAAAGCGGGCTCGGACACTCCGCCCTGGCTGCCGGCTCCGTAGGCATTCCGGCTGCCTTGTTGAGCTCCATATCTGCCACACTGGCCGGCCGATCCGTATCCGTCCACGGCCGCAAAGTCGTGGTGCTGGGCATGCTTGTGACCATCTCCGGCCTCATTGCCACCATTGCGCTCATCTGGGCCACTGAGCAATGGGGCGCCAGCGAATGGTGGATGGTCCTTTCGCTGGCCCTTGTTGGCGGCGGGCAAGGCTCGGTCATCTCCCCCAACCAAACGCTCACCTTGGCGCATGTTCCACAGGCCTACGCCGGATCGTCCGGCGCCGTCCTCCAAACCGGCCAGCGCATCGGTACGGCCATTGGGCTTGCCGTTATTACGGCCATCGTTTTTGCCACCTTGCACGGCACGAGCGCGGACTGGCCGCTGTCTATCATTGCCGGCTTCGGCGTCATCCTGGCGATGTGCGTCGGTTCCCTAGGATTCGCCATAGCGGATCAGCGCAGCTCCCAGGCCTAGGCCCGGCGCTTTCCGACACCACAATTAAAGCCCACCGCGGTAATTCCACGGTGGGCTTCATGCTGCGCTCTAGATATCCAGGAAGCGGACGTCCTTCGCGCGGCGGGTAATGAAGGAGCGGCGGGCCGAGACGTCATCACCCATGAGGATGGAGAAGAGCTCGTCGGCGCGCTGCGCGTCTTCCAAGTCCACGCGGCGCAGAATGCGGGTGCTCGGATCAAGCGTGGTCTCCCACAGCTCGGCGGCGTTCATCTCGCCCAGACCCTTGTAGCGCTGGATGCCGTCATCCTTGTTGATCTTGCGGTTTTGCTCCAGGCCCTCGGCCAGCAGCTTATCGCGCTCGGCGTCGGAAAAAGCATAGCCCGGAGTACCCTTAGACCACTTGAGCTTGTACAGCGGCGGGTTAGCCAGGAACACGTGGCCATCCTCAACCAGCTGCGGCATAAAGCGGAAGAGCAAGGTCAGAAGCAGCGTGGCAATGTGCTGGCCGTCCACGTCGGCATCGGCCATGAGCACGATCTTGTCGTAGCGCAGCTTCTTGATATCGAATTCCTCGTGGATGCCGGTACCCAGCGCGGTAATAATCGCCTGGACCTCGGCATTCTTGAGAACCTTATCCATGCGGGCCTTCTCCACGTTCAGGATCTTGCCGCGCAGCGGCAGGATGGCCTGGAACATGGAATCGCGGCCGCCCTTAGCGGAGCCACCTGCGGAGTCACCCTCCACGATGTAGAGCTCGGAAATCTTTGGATCCTTCGAGCGGCAATCTGCGAGCTTGCCCGGCAGGCCGCCGAGGTCGGTGGCGGACTTGCGGCGCACCATCTCGCGAGCCTTGCGGGCAGCCATGCGAGCATGCGCGGAGGACACGGCCTTATTGATGATGGCCTTAGCCTCAGCCGGGTTGGCATCGAACCAGTCATTGACGTGCTCGTTGACCGCGCGCTGGACAAAGCCCTTGATCTCGGAATTGCCCAGCTTGGTCTTGGTCTGGCCCTCGAACTGCGGATCGCCCACCTTGACGGAAATAACAGCCGCCAAGCCTTCGCGGCAGTCATCGCCGGAGAGGTTGCCGTCCTTTTCCTTGAGGAGCTTATGCTCCTTGGCGTAGCGGTTCATCAGAGAGGTCAGGGCCGCACGGAAACCCTCTTCGTGCGTGCCGCCCTCGTGGGTGTTGATGGTATTAGCAAAGGTGTGAACGGACTGCTTATAGCCCTGGTTCCACTGCAGCGCTACCTCTACCTCGTGATCTTCGCCCTTCGCATCGAAGGAAACGATGGTCGGGTGGATCGCGGTCTTGGACTTATTGAGGTACTTGACGTAGTCGGTCAAGCCTTCCGGGTAGTGGAAGGTTACCTTCTTGCGGCGCTTCTTATCCGCCGCAGCGTCCTTCGCCTCGCCGGATTCTTCATTAAAGGTATCGCCGGCGTCCGGGGCGTCATCGAAGGACGTCTCATCCGCGCTGGTCTCGCCGGATTCTGCATCGGCGATCTCTTCCAGCTCGATCTGCTCTTCGGTGACGCGCTCGTCAATGAGCTCAATGCTCAAGCCCTTGTTCAGGAAGGCCATTTCCTGCAGGCGACGGGCAATGGTGTCGTAATCGTACTCGGTAGTTTCAAAAACTTCCGGGTCCGCCCAGAAGCGGATCTTGGTGCCCGTGCCGCGGGCGTTACCGCCCTCAACGAGCTCGTCCGGGATGGCATTCTGGAAGTTTTGGTACCAGTGCTTACCGTCGCGCTTAATCTCCGCCTCCACGCGGGTAGAAAGCGCGTTCACCACGGAAATACCGACACCGTGCAGGCCGCCGGAAACGGCATAGGAATCGGAGTCGAACTTACCGCCGGCGTGCAGCTGGGTCATGACCACCTGGACGGTAGGCGCACCAGAGGCGTGCATTTCTACCGGAATGCCACGGCCATTATCGATGACCTCGACGCCGCCATCTTCCAGCAGCTTGACGGTAACCTTATCGGCGTAGCCGGCCATGGCCTCATCGACGGAGTTATCAACGATCTCCCAAATGAGGTGGTGCAGGCCGCGCGAACCGGTCGAACCAATGTACATGCCGGGGCGCTTACGGACGGCCTCGAGGCCCTCCAGGATCGTAATTGACCCGGCATCATATGCGTGTTCTTCAGCCACGGATTCGTGCTCTCCTTTTGGCTATAGCTAATTCTAAGACCTTGACTATTCTACACGGATACCCCCTACTGAAAGACACCCCACACCCGTGAGAGATAGGAATCTGGGGCGCTCTGAGGTTATTTACTTTGTGCAGGTCTGAGTAAACCTCAGCCTATTAGCCGTATGTATCTTGTGATCCTTGCGGTTTGACCCACTGCCGCCCCTCATAATTGCGCCTTTGTTTCGGCCCGTGAATCCGCAGTTCCACAATGACATCGGGGCCTAGGCGGTCAGAGATTTTCCGCAGGATCTGGCGCTGCAGGTAGCGCAGCTCCGTTGCCCACGTGGAGTTATCGCAGGATACATAGACAATCTTGTCCTTAATCCGCTGCGGCTGCGTATGCGCGGCAATGCGCTCGCCCACCAGATGCTCCCAATTGCCCATCACCCAGCCATTAGCCAGATCATGCTCCCACCCACGATTGACCACCTCGCGGTTAATTTGGGATCCCAGGCTCGGCACGGCCAGCGTGCGCCGCTTCTTCCTGCCATCCGGGCCAGTGGGTAAGCCCCGTTGATAGCCCATATACCCCTGCTTTTGCGCCTTCTCCAGCGAGGGCACCGGCATCTTCGGCACCGGGCGGGTCAGCTTCGGCGGGTTTTTGGAGGTGGACCGAACCAGCTTGAAATACTGGGTGACGGGATCGATGCGCTGCTTGCCGACGCCCCCTTGATCCTCACTCATTCCCCTCACCTTCCTCGGCGCTGAGCTTGGAGATGCGGCCGGTCTCGGTATCTTCTACGCTCACGCGGTAGCGCACGATGGGTTCCAAGTTTCCGGGCAGATCCTCATCCACGGCCGCGGTGATAAGCACCTGCTCGGCCTCGGCGGCCAAGTGGACCAGCTGTTTGCGGCGCTTGGCATCGAGCTCGGCAAAGACATCATCCAAGATGAGCACCGGATCGGACCCTCCCTCTTGGCGCAGGAGGTTGAATTCCGCCAGGCGCAGCGCGATGGCATAAGACCACGTCTCACCGTGGCTGGCAAAGCCCTTGGCCGGCTGATCGCCCAGGTTGAGCACCAGATCATCGCGGTGCGGGCCCACCAAGGAAATGCCGCGTTCGATCTCGCGCTGCCGGGCGGCGGCCAACTCGGTAAGCAGCACGGCCTCTAACACCTCGCGATCGGAGGTATCGATCGTGGACTTATATTCCACATGCGCCGGTCGCGATTCTGGCGCCAGGCCGGAATAGGCGGCGGGGATATGGTCCAAGAGGGCGTCGACAAGCGCAAGGCGTGCGGCGATCACCTGGGCGCCGAGCCGGGCAAGCTGCGCATCCCAGGTATCCAAGGTGGCCAACGCAGCAGCGCCATCGCTATCGGAATAGCCGCGGCGCAGGCTGCCGGAGGCCGATTTCAGCAGGGCATTGCGTTGCTTGAGCACCTTGTCGTAGTCGGCCTTCACGCCTGCTAGGCGCGGAGTCCGCGAGGCAATGATGCTATCGAGGTAGGCGCGGCGCCCGGCCGGCTCCCCACGCACTAAGGCCAAGTCCTCCGGGGAAAAGAGCACGGTTTTTACCACGCCCAGCAGCTCACGAGGGCTGCGCAGGCGGGTGCGATTAATCTGCGCCTGGTTGGCCGCATGGGGCTTAATCAGCAAATGGGTAGTAAGCTCGCGGCCCTGGTTCACCGCGGTAATGGATACCCGCGCGCTATCCGCGCCCTGGCGCACCAGCGGTGCATCGTGGGAAACGCGGTGGGAGGAAAGGTGAGCAGTATAGCCAATGGCCTCAACGATATTGGTCTTGCCAAAGCCATTACGCCCGACAAAAAGGGTGATCCCCGGCCCTAGCTGCACATTAAGTTCGGGCCACGAGCGAAAATCCCGAACATCGAGATCCCTGACGTACATTAGCCCGGCAGGCGAACCGGCATGAGCAGGTAGGTGAAGTTGGTCTCCGGCGTGGGGAAGTTGCCATCTTCATCGGCCTCAGGCAGCTCTTCCGGTTCTGGGATCATGATGGCTGGGCGCGAAGGCTCGGTAAAGCCGAAGACCACGCGGTCGGTATTGATGACGCCCAAGCCATCCTTGAGGTAGCCCGGATTGAAGGCGATGAGGAATTCATCGCGGCCATGGAACGCACACGGCAGGGTCTCGGTCGCGTTACCAGCATCCGCACCGGCGGAAAGGGTCACCTGGCCATCGGCGAATTCCATCCGAATCTGCGCGTTGCGATCCGTCAGCAAGGACACACGGCGGATTGCTTCCTGCAGCGGGGCGACCTCAATGGAGGCAATATTGGTGTGATTCTTCGGCAGCAGGGGCTGCACATTAGGGAAGTCCGCATCCAGCATGCGCGTGGTGGTCTCGCGATTATCCGCGTGCAGGCCAAAGAGGCCATCGGCACCAATATTGTCATCGGTGCCCACAGCGATTTCCACTGGGATATTCAGGTGCGGATCCAAGGAACGACCGGTTTCCTGCAGGGTCTTCGCAGGCACCAAGAGTTTCGCTTCTACATCCGGCGACTTCGGCTCCCATTCCAAGGTGCGCATGGCCAGGCGGAAGCGGTCCGTTGCCGTCATCTCAATGTCCTTGCCACGGATATCCATGTGCACACCGGTGAGCATGGGCAGGGTGTCATCCTTGCCAGCCGCGGCGGCGACCTGGTGGATGGCCTCGACGAACAACTGCGGCTGGATGGTGCCGGTAACCTCCGGCAGGACCGGAAGCTGCGGGTAATCATCCAGGGGAATCAGTGGCAGCTCAAAGCGGGAAGAACCACAAGTAACCAGGGCCTTGGAATCTACCTGGGAGATCTCCACTTCTTTGTTGGGAAGGGAGGCAACGATGTCAGAGAGGAGCTTGCCGGCTACCGCGATCTGTCCGGGTTCATCCACCATGCCGGCAATGCGGACGCGGGTGGACACCTCGTAATCGAAGCCAGTGAACTCAAGACCATTGTCATCCGCGGTGATCAGCATCGCGCGGAGCACGGGCTGGGTGACCTTGGACGGCAGGCTGCGAGCAACCCACGCTACGGCGTTGGCAAGGTCATCTTTGGCAACGCGAAATGACACGGCTTCATCCATGGTGCGAAGAGCTCCTCTGAGGCAAGTAGGAAATTTGTTACTTACAAAAGACTGGCTTCCAACTTACCGCATCGGGCGCGGTGCGCCACAACGTGTAATTCCATCTTTGCCCGCCCGATCGGCGCCTGGCCCAAGGCAGGCCGGGCCGAATTCCACACACCCTCTTTCTTCTATACAGATCAGAGAAATAATTTAGTAGTAGTAATAAGCGCTGTGGGATCTGTGGGTAACTAGGTAAATGACAAGTTCAGGACACAGATCCGGGGTGTGCCAATTCTTGTGATCTTGCTGTGATCAATCGGGGCGAATTGTGGACAACTAGTGGGATCACCGTTTTATCCACAGGTTTTGTCATTTGATCACCGATCTACACACAGCGCTGGTCACAGGGTGGTTCTCCCAGCATAGAGCCTGTGGAATTTAAAACTGTGAGTAAGATCTATGAATTACAAAGATGGAATTACACAAGTGTGAATAACGCTGTGGATAACTCTTTTCGCAGTTAAGAGAGTACTTTTCGTGGACCTTCTGGGTTCTTTGTGGAATTACACGAAGGTGTAGGCGGCTGTGTGGACGGTTTGAACCAGGTTTCGGCGTCTCAGTCAAGAATCTCTGATCTGGTAGTTCTGGTCTCACCTTTAAGTAGTGCGAGCAGAATCCCCGAAGTGACAAAGGGCAGACAAAAGCGCCCTCCTTTATATAAGGAAGGCGCTGAACCAGCGGTAGAGAAATTTAGGCGCGGCCGCGATTCTTGATGCGCTGGGTAAGCGCCTGGATCTCGTCGTAGGTATTGCGCTTTTCAGTCATCTCTTTGCGGATCTTGCGATCCGCGTAAATGACGGTGGTGTGGTCTTTGCCGCCGAACTGTTCACCGATCTTGGGAAGGGATAGCTCCGTGAGCTCGCGGCACAGATACATAGCTAACTGGCGTGCATGTGCCACCGCACGCTTTTTGCCAGCGCCGCGCAGAGTCTCTACATCAATATCGAAGAATTCTGCAGTGACCTCCATGATCGAGGTAGCGGTGATTTGCCTATCGGCGGAATCTGGGGCCAAATCGCGCAACGCGATTTCTGCCATCTCCACGTTGATTGGCTCATTCACCAAGGAGGAATAGGCCGAAACGCGGATCAGTGCGCCCTCGAGCTCACGAATAGATGACTCAAAACGAGAGGCAATGAGCTCAAGCACGGAGCGATCCACTTCGGTGCCGTCATTGGCCGCCTTCTTCATCAAAATCGCGATACGCGTTTCTAGATCTGGCGGCTGAATATCGGTGATAAGACCGCCTTCAAAGCGGGTGCGGAGGCGATCTTCCAGCGTGGTTAGCTGCTTCGGTGGGCGGTCCGAAGACAAAATGATCTGCTTATTGGCTTGGTGCAGCGCATTGAAAGTATGGAAGAACTCTTCCTGGGTGGATTCTTTGCCTTCCAAGAACTGGATGTCATCGACCATCAAAATGTCGAGATTGCGGTAGCGCCGCTTGAATGATTCCTGACGGTCATCGCGCAGGGAATTAATATAGTCATTCGTGAATTCTTCCGAAGACACATACTTTACGCGCAGACCCGGATGCAGTACTTGGGCGTAGTTGCCGGCGGCATGCAAAAGATGCGTTTTACCCAGACCAGAGCCACCCCAGATAAATAGTGGGTTGTACGCACGGGCGGGATTCTCGGCCACAGCCACGGCGGCACCATTGGCAAAACGATTCGAAGAACCGATCACGAAGCTATCGAAGGTGTGCTTCGGATTGAGGGAAGTCTCACGGTTGGGATCGTGCGCCGGGGCCTCGCGCGGGATGCGGGCAGAATTGGTGGCAGCACCGGAGAAATTTCCCGCGGATTCTGCCTGCTGTTGGTTATAGTGCTGGGCCAGCTCATCCAGGCTTGCAGGGGCGTGACTCGACTGCCAATTGTTCTGGGAAGGGGCCTGCTGTGCAGCGGCATCCGTTTGCTGCGGGCGCGGAATGTAGTTCTGGGTAGCTTCCGTGTTCTGCGGCGGTTGCGCTTGAGGCGGTTGCTGTTGTTGAGGGGGCGTTGGCTGTGGTGCAGGCTCCGCGGCCGGCGGCTGTGGCTCTTGCGGGGTGGCAAGGGTAACAGCAAAGGAACACGGCCGGCCTAGGTGGCGGGTTAATGCCTTGGCAATGTGCTCGCCCAACTCATTTTCGACCACATTTTTGGCATCCAGGTTTTCGGCGGCAACGAGGGTGTAGCCCTCAACCATCATGATGGGGCGAACCAGTTGGAGGTAAAGGCGCTGTGAGTGCGAAAAACTGGGGACCTCGGAATTGGGTTGCTCGGATTGTGCGAGCAGGTCATCAACGACCGCGCGCCAAACGGCATGCAGGTTCGCTTGTGGGTCAGTCACAACAGGCTACCTTTGTGGAATTTAGTCGGGGACGGGTGGACATTGAATAACAATTTTCACTGCGGATTCCACCGTGGTTTTCACATCGGTTTTTATCGAGTCACCTCGATCTCCACAGAGTTATCCACAGGTGTGGATGAAATAGTTATTCACAGCTTAGTTCATGACTGTGGATAACTCTTCATTGGTCAATTTATGGCCCTATGCTGCGGAAACTGCAAAAGTCTCAAGCGTTGATTTAGAGTTATCCACATGACCGGTTGGGCTGTGGAATTTGATTCTTCTGTTCTACCGCCGAAATGGCGGGTGTGTCTAGCGAGAAAAATTCACCACTCGGGTGTGGGTTGGGGTGGGTCTTACTGCGTGATGGATTAGGTGCAGTAAGAGCGCAGAATCTGGCCCTCTAGCTGCAGGAAAAAACATTTATGTAATTTCGGGTGTACCCGGGTGTCGATTTGTTCCCAGCGGCAGAAATCACGTAATCTGGCATGGTCTATTGCAACAAAGAGTTGCGCGTGAAAGTGACAGCGTCACCTCGCACCGGCTGGGCCCGTCGGCTCGCCGTGCACCGGAGAGACTGTGATGCGTCAGGTTCATGGAATCTATTCATCAGTGGGCGTGCCGCTGCATTGCGGTGGTGTGCCTACGCACAACTTCAAGGAGAATTAACGTGGCAAAGGGTAAGCGCACGTTCCAGCCGAACAACCGTCGTCGTGCTCGCAAGCACGGCTTCCGCACCCGCATGAGCACCCGTGCAGGTCGCGCCATTGTTGCAGCTCGTCGCAAGAAGGGCCGCGCAAAGCTGACTGCATAAGTTATGCTTCCAGCCCAGCACAAGCTCACGTCGCCGACGCAATTTCGGCGCACGATGAAGGGTAGTCGCCGGGCGGGCACTCGTACGGTCGTCGTGCATGCGCGCGACAACGCAGGTACGGACAAAGCAGCCGATATCGCCGCCACTGGGCCGCGATTTGGGCTGATTGTTTCGAAAGCCGTCGGGAATGCAGTGGTTCGCCACCGCACCTCCCGGCGGCTTCGCCATGTGTGTATGACATTCATTCCCAAGCTGCCCGCCAGCGTGGACGTTGTTATCCGTGCCTTGCCCGCCAGCGCCACTGCTAGCAGTGAGCAATTAGAAAAAGATCTTGCCAAAGCACTGCGCAAGCAATGGGATATCTAAATTCCCGCGGGGAGGAAATTCCCCCAGCCAGAGGATTGGCCAAACCAATGGTCAAAGTGGTTCGTTTCTACCAAAAACATGTCTCTGGCCTTAAAATGGTATCGACCTGTCGGTTCGAGCCGACATGCAGTGCTTATGCCCTAGAGGCGCTTTCTCAACACGGCGCAATCAAGGGTACGGCGATGGCAATAGCCAGGGTCTGCAAATGCGGCCCCTGGCATCCGGGCGGATTCGATCCGGTCCCGGGTACCAACAACAATTGAGGATTAAACACTCGTGCTTAATTTCATTTACTGGCCAATTTCGGCCGTTTTGTGGTTCTGGCACTGGCTGCTGTCCCTCGTAATGGACCCTGCCTGGGGCATTACCTGGATTCTGGCCATTGTGCTGCTGACCTGGACGCTTAAGGCACTAATGGTCAAGCCGACCATTAGCCAGATTCGTTCCTCGCGCAAGATGCAGGAAATCCAGCCTAAGGTGCAGGAAATCCGCGCGAAGTACGGTAATGACCAAACCAAGGCCGCGCAGGAAATGCAGAAGGTCTACAAGGAGTCCGGCGTTCGTCCGATGGCCGGCTGCCTGCCGGTCTTCGTGCAGATTCCAATGTTCGTTGGTTTGTTCCACGTGCTGCGCTCCTTCGACCGCACCGTTGCGGTAGCCGGTGGTATTGGCCACCCCAGTGGTGACCCAATGTCCATTGAGGATAACGCCAATACCGCGAACTACATCTTTAAGCCGGACCTGGTCCAGCAGTTCTTGGATGCCAAGATTTTCGATGTCCCGTTGGTGACCAACCTGCGCTTGAACTCGCCGATTGTGGAGGGTGTTACTACCAGCCAGGCCGCCGTCATCATCGTTCCGATGATCGCCATCATTGCGGTCATGACGCACTTCAACGCCCGCATGAGCCTCAACCGCCAGGAAAAGCGCCGCGCTGCTGGCAAGACCCAAGCACCGCAGGGCCAGAACGCGGAAATGATGCAGCAGCAAATGGCCATGATGTCCAAGATGATGCTGTGGGTCATGCCGGCCATGCTGGTCTTCTCCGGCTCCATCTGGCCGATTGGTTTGCTGTTCTACATGATGGCCAATACGGTCTGGACCTTCTTCCAAACCCGCATCGTCTATGCCAAGATGGACCGCGAGGAAGAAGAAGAGGAAGCCGCTAAGGTAGAGGCCAAGCGCACTTCCGCGCCTAAGCCGGGTGCCCGCAAGAAGGACAACCGCACCAAGAAACAGCGCAAAAACAAATAAACACGGAGGAGAACCCCATCGTGTCCGAGATGGACCCGTCAGTAGTATTCGGCTCCCGCTTGCCCCTCGCGCAGGCTTACCATGATTCGCTCGCTACAGACGGGTCCACTCGTGGTTTTATAGGCCCCCGCGAGGTGCCACGCTTGTGGGAAAGGCACATTATTAACTGCGCCGTCGTCAAGCAGGCAATCCCGGAGGGCGCCACGGTTATCGACGTCGGCTCGGGCGCCGGGCTGCCCGGCATTCCGCTGGCCATTGCGCGCCCAGACCTGCAGATCACTCTGATCGAGCCGCTGCTCAAGCGCTATAACTACCTCAACGAAGTCGTAGAAGAGCTGGGCCTAGACAACGTGACGGTCCTGCGCGGCCGTGCCGAAGAGGGACCGATTAAAAAGGCCGTGGCGGGAGCAGACGTGGTCACCTCCCGCGCCGTCGCGCCCCTGGGCAAGCTGGCGAAATGGTCGCTGCCGCTCGTACGCAAGGGCGGTGAGATGATCGCGTTGAAGGGCTCTTCGGTACACGAGGAACTGGAACGCGATGCCGCCGACATTAAGAAGGCCGGCGGTGGAAAGGCCGAGGTCAGCACCATCGAGGGAACCACGATCATTCGTGTCCCGCGCGTGAACTAAAGTAGACGGCATGACTAATCCGCGCCTTATCACCATTGCTAACCAGAAAGGCGGCGTAGGCAAAACCACCTCCGCCGCCAACTTGGCCGCAGCGCTAGCCACAGAGGGCAAAAAAGTGCTGGTGATCGATCTTGACCCGCAGGGAAACGCCTCCACGGCCATGGGCGCGGAACATAATTCCGGCACCGATTCCAGCTATGAGGTGCTCCTTGGGGACTGCACCGCCGAGAAGGCCATGCAGCCCTCCTCGCACAACGAGAACCTCTTCTGCATCCCCGCCACCATTGATTTGGCTGGTGCTGAGATCGAAATGGTCTCCTTAGTACGCCGTGAATTTCGGCTCTATGACGCCCTGCATAATGGCTTCCTTGAAGAGCATGGCTTTGAATATGTCTTCATTGATTGCCCGCCATCGCTGGGTTTGCTCACCATCAACGCCATGACGTGCGCTGAAGAGGTCATCATCCCGATTCAATGCGAGTATTACGCTTTGGAGGGCGTGGGCCAGCTGCTGGGCAATATCTCCATGATTCGCGAGCACCTCAACGAGGATCTGCATATTTCCGCCGTGCTGCTGACCATGTATGACGCCCGCACACGTTTGGCGGAGGATGTGGCCGATAACGTCCGCGAACAGTTCGGAGCCGTGGTGCTGGCCAATGTTATCCCGCGCTCCGTGCGCGTTTCCGAGGCACCGGGGTACGGTACTACGGTTATTGATTACGCTCCCTCGTCCACCGGTGCCCGCGCCTACCTTGCGGCCGCGCGCGAGCTTGACCGGCGGGGCGATTACCGCCCGCACCCGACCACCGGGGCGATTGGCGTGAGCCCAGAGATTTACGCGGAATTGGAAGGATAGGAACTCATGGCAGAACAGAAGCAAGGCGGCCTTGGCAAAGGCCTAGCCGCACTCATCCCGTCTGGTCCTGATGCTCCTACCCGCAAGCCGCGCTTGGGTGATTCCGCCGCGGATATTATTTTGGGCAATTCCACCCCGCAGCCGGGCCGGAAGGGCGGCGAAGGCAAGCGCGTAAAGGGAGCCCCCACCATTCAGCAGGGTTCTGGCTCTAAGTCCTCCAAGAAGCGCCAGGCCACCCCGGCTCCTATCGGTGCGACCTACCGTGAGATTTCCATTGGGGATATCATCCCCAACCCGAAGCAGCCGCGCACGGTCTTCGACGAGGATGAACTCGGTGAGCTCGTCCACTCGATCCGCGAGTTTGGCCTGCTGCAGCCCGTGGTCGTCCGTCCTTCCGAGGAAGGCGGCTTTGAGCTCATCATGGGTGAGCGCCGTTGGCGCGCTTCCTCCAAGGCGGGCCTGGCCACGATTCCAGCCATCGTGCGCGATACCAAGGACGACAACCTGCTGCGCGATGCCCTGCTGGAGAACATCCATCGCGTACAGCTCAACCCCTTGGAAGAGGCGCACGCCTACCAGCAGCTGCTGGAAGAGTTCGGCGTTACCCAGAATGAGCTGGCGGACCGCATTGGCCGTTCGCGCCCGCAGGTGACCAATATGCTGCGCCTGCTCAAGCTGCCGGTAGAGGTTCAAAAGCGCGTAGCCGCTGGTACCTTATCTGCCGGCCACGCGCGTGCGCTATTGTCCTTGGATGACACCGAGGCCATGGAATACATTGCCAACCGCATCATCGCGGAGGGCCTGTCCGTACGCGCCACCGAGGAGGCAGTCACCCTCTACAAGCGCGATGGTAAGCCGGCCGAATCCAAGAAGAAGCAGCCGGCACCGCAGCCGCAGTACTTTACCGATTTCGCTGAGCGCCTGTCCGATCGCTTCGATACCAAGGTCACCGTGACCATGGGTAAGCGCAAGGGCAAGATGGTCGTGGAATTTGGTGACCAAGAAGATTTCGAGCGCATCATGGCGCTTATTGAGGGCCAGCACTAAACCGGGGCGATGATCCTCGAGCCGGTACGCGAAGGTGCGCGCATTCACCGCCAGGCCGCGCGCAGCACTTTTTGGGAGCTGGAGGCTTCCGTGGTCGATCCCGCCTTTGAAAAGGAAGCGTGGCTGGCCACTACCCTGCTCTCCTTTGGTCAGTGCGGCTTTACCGTGGGCGAGGACGCCACCATTCTCTTTTGCTCCCGCGAGGATGCTGCCGGCGCAGCCAGGCTTCCCACCGCCCCCATTTCGAACGATGCGGAGATCATTACCTCGCTCTTCGTTAAGGCACATTTAATGGGGCGTGGCATTGAAGCAGCGCTTGTCGACGCCGCCATTATGCACCTCACTAACCGCGGCAGCACCGTCGTGGAAGCCTTTGGCTATTACGGCGATCCTGCGGCAGCGGCGGATTTCTTGGGCCACAAACCGGCCTATATCGGGCTGATGTCTTATGACACTTTGCGCTCCGCCGGCTTTGAGGTAGCCGCTGATCACCCAGTACTCCCCCGCTTGCGGCTCGAGTTGCCGCCCCAGCACGATATACTCAGTGCGGCAGCCGCCGAAGATCTCCTAGCCCGCGCTTTGGCCTAGATTCGAGGCCTAGGACTGTTCGGCCTGGAGCAGCTCGGAGAACTTATAGGCGCCGGTTACGGCGGTGTCCTGCTCCATGAGGTACATGCGCTTTACGGCAATCACGATCGCCTCCGCAATGTCATCGCGGCGGGACGGGTTGGTGAGGATCTTTATGTCCTCTGGGTTGGTCAGGTAGCCCAGAACGATCTGGATGACCGGCATCTGCGTCAAGCGCAGCAGGTCCCAGGTGCGGCCGTGGTTGCCGCAGTCCAGCAGCTCAGTGCGCGCGACAATTTCGCGCTGGATGAAGCCGGATAGGGTCTCACCAATGAGAGAGGAGTTGCCGGATTCGGAACCGAAGTAGAAGGTGGCCACACCATTGGCCTTCTCATTGGGGTAAGAATCGCAGGCTAGAGAAATGACCATGTCTGCATCGAAGGCATTGGCCAGCTCGGCGCGGGACTTGACGTCCGCATCGGAGGTCCGAGGACGGGAGATGATGGTTTCCATGCCTGCGGCAATCATGCGCCCCTCGATGCGCTGGGTGAGGTCCCACAGGATTTCCTGCTCGGAAATATCACCGAAGCGACCCTTGACCAGCTGGCCGGCTTCGCCGCCGCTCAAGGCGGGATCGATGACAACGCGCTTGCCCGCCAGCTTTGGGCCGGCGTTGCGGACGCGCTCACGCTCTTGGATATTGTGCGCGGAACCGCCGGTGATGCGGCGGCCAAGCAGCCCAAGGGCGCGGATGGTGGCGGGGCCGCAGACACCATCTTCTTGCAGGCCGCAGTTGTGCTGATATTCCTTCAGCGCCGCGTGGGTATTGGTACCGAAGTGGCCGTCTACCCGCTGCTGGTAAAAGCCCAGCTCCTGCAGTTGTTGCTGGAGCTGCGAGATATCGTCACCTACCAGCTCATTCGCAGGCTCGTAGCTAAGTACGCGGCTGCCGAGCGTGTACGAGGCTTGGCGCAGTTCGCGCAGGGTGAGATCGTCGATCTCGCCCGTGGGCACGATACCGCGGGATTGCTGGAAGGCCTTGAGGACCTCAGACAAATTGGCATCAAAGCTCTTGTCGCTCTCGGAGTACTTCTGCTTCTTCCACGCAGAAAGTTCCCCCTTGAAATCTGACAAGAGGCCGAGACGGGCCAAGGTAGCGCGAGCCTCAGCTACACGCACGCTTGTATCGCCGACTCGGAGAACGCGATTCACGCCTTATACCCCTTTCACAGCCCGCTTTAGTTAGGGCCGCATTCCAGAATTTCTACACGCTTAATCTAATAGGAATTAGATTAACAGTTAAAGCTGCTTTTTCACTTGCGCCACGATGTCATCTTTAGAACGCAGACCTACAAATTCGTCTACCTTCTCGCCGTGGTTGAAAATCAGCACATTTGGGATGGACATGATCTGGAACATGGCGCCTAGGTTGCGCTCTTCATCGACGTTGACCTTGGCGATGGTGACCTGGCCGTCCAGCTCCTCCGCTACCTCTTCCAGGATGGGGGAAAGCTTCTTGCAGGGGCCACACCACTCGGCCCAGAAGTCGACGACGACGGGCTTATCGGACTCGATGACGTCCTTACGGAACGTATCGGTGGTTACTTTCTTGACGTTGCTCATACTGAATTAACGGCTTTCTGCGAGGAAATGTTCCGCATCAATTGCCGCGCGGCAACCGGAGCCGGCCGCGGTAATTGCTTGCTGGTAGTGGTCATCTACCAAGTCACCGCAGGCGAAAACGCCTGGCAGGGAGGTCTTGGTGGTGGGTTGTTCAACTACAACATAGCCGTTGTCATTGAGCTTGACCTGATCATTGAGGAAGGAAGAGCGCGGATCATGGCCAATTGCTACGAACATGGCAGTGACATCCAAGGTGGAAGTTTCGCCGTTGGTGACGTCCTTGAGCTTGAGTCCGCCGACCTTGCCATCGGCTTCAACGACCTCTTCGACGACCTTATTGGTCTCCCACTTGATCTTTTCGTTGGCCTGGGCGCGCTCCAGCATGATCTTGGAGGCGCGGAAGTTCTCGGAGCGGTTCACAATGGTGACAGAGTCCGCGAATTTGGTGAGGAAGGTAGCCTCCTCCATGGCGGAGTCGCCGCCGCCGATAACGGCAATATTGTGGCCCTTGAAGAAGAAACCATCGCAGGTAGCGCAGGTGGATACGCCGCGGCCGGAGAGTTCTTCCTCACCGGGAACGCCGAGGTGACGCGGGGCGGCACCGGTGGCGAGGATAACGGTGCGGGCCTCAAAGAGCTCGTCGCCGACGTGCAGCTTTTTAATATCGCCTTCTAGCTCTACGGAGTCAACGACCTCCATGCGGAGATCCGCACCGAAGCGGATGGCCTGGGCGCGCATTTCTTCCATGAGCTCGGGGCCCATGATGCCCTTTTGGAAGCCGGGGTAGTTTTCTACCTCGGTGGTATTCATAAGCTCGCCGCCGTACTCGAAGCCCTCGAAGACAATCGGGTTGAGCTCGGCGCGTGCCGCGTACAGCGCGGCGGTGTAACCGGCAGGGCCGGAACCTACGATGGCAACATCGTGGACGGTCATTGCTAACTCCCTAAAATCAGAGTGTGGTTTCGCGTAACGCTCTGAGTCTACCCGCCACGCTGACAAACGTCGGTATTAGCAAACTCACCCCATGGCAGCGCGTAGGACTTCCCTCGCTCGGGCGCGGCGGGATTTAATGGTGCCGGGCTTTACCCCTTGGGCGGTGGCAACTTCGCCGACGCGGAACCCGGCGACGTCGGTAAGCACCAGCGCCTCGCGCTGATCCTCCCGCAGCAGCTGCATGGCTTCTCGCACCACCAGCTGCTCCGCTAGGTTTTCGGAAGGGTTATGCGCGAGCAGTGGGTTGCGATCGTCGTCGAAGTCCTCCGCATCTAAAGAAGCATTTTCCCTGTTAGAGCGGTGGTTCAAGTAGTCATAGCCAGAGTTTTTCACCAGCCGGTGCAGCCAGGTTGAAAGCGCAGACTCGCGGCGATAGGAGTGCAGGTTGCAGCTGGCGCGCAGGAAGGCTTCCTGGACCACATCTTGGGCATCATGATCGTTTCTGGTGTAGCGCCGCGCCACCGTGGTCAGCCGCGTGCGGTGGCGTTCCACGATGGTGGAAAAGGCCTTATTATCCCCCTCAATAAATGCATCAACTAGTTCTTCGTCACTGCGGTCATGACTCAGCGTCATATGTAGATTCCCCCGGATCAACAACTGTTATACACAGTGTGACCCGAGGGGAATTAGGGCGCGAGCGCTAGGCGGTACAGTCTATTGACCAGCCCGCACGCGCAGGGTGCGCCGCAGGTTATCGCGGCATTCTAGCAGGATGCGGCGCAGCGCACCTGGCAGCTCTCGGTGCAGCAGGCGCGTGGTGGCGGCGTCGGCCATCGGCAACTCTGGGTAGAAGCCACGGATGAGGCGGTTGGCAATCTCAATCGGGTGTGCGGCCCAGATGTCTTCCACGCGGGAGAAGAATTCCTCCGCAAAGGTCTCCTGCAGGCTAGCTGAGCGCGGGGCATTGAATCCGGCGACCAGTGCGTCGACCTCGGCATTGGAATATGCGCCGGGCGTGAGCGCCTTATCGAATGCGGAGCGCTTGGTCTCCGGCGTGGGGAAGGCGTGGCTGGCGCCGAGGAATTCGGTAGCGCCGGTCAGCGTATTATCGCGCTGCTTTTCCTCTTCGAGCTCGGCCAGAGTTACGGCATTGCGCGCAGCGAGGGCGCGCAGGATCGACCAGCGGATTTCGGGGTCCAAGCGAAGACCGGCAATGTCACCGGAGAGCAGGGCCTTAAGGCGCTCGGTGCCGGATTCCTCCGGCGTTGCGGCGAGGGCGCGGATGGCGGCGCGAGCGAGCACAAGCTGCGCATCCGAGGCTGGTTCGGCCTCGTCTAGGTGGCCCCAGATTGCCTCGGCATAGTCGGTGCGGACCTGCTCGCGGTCGGCGTCTGCAACATAATGCGCAATGGCAAAGTTGGCATTGGCGCAGGCAGCAGCCAGCAGCGTGGTATTGGTCTCGTAGGCTTCGTGCTTGACGACGACCCCCACATAGTCAATCGCCGACATTTCCCCATCGCGGGTGAGGTTCCACAGGGCGGTCCAGATTACCGCGCGGGTCAATTCATCCTCGATCTCGGTCAGGCGCTCGCTCGCTGTGTCTAGGGAGGTCTCGTCGAAGCGGATCTTGGCGTAGGTATGGTCGGCGTCGTTAAGCAGCAGCAATGCCGGGGCCGGAAGGCCTGCCGCTTCATCGATGATGGTGCGGGTGGTGCCATCGCCGGCGGGGAGATCGATGTCGATCTCGCGGTACTTGTGCAGGGACGCATCAAAAAGTGAGGCGCTCAGGCGGTGCGGGCGGGTGACGTCTTCGGCGTCTGCATTGATGGCCAGCTCTGCGATCTTCTCGCCTTCGGTGTGCAACTCCGGGGTGAGGGTATCCGGGCCCCAGGTGCGCAGCCAGGCTTGGGACCAGGCATCAAGATCGCGGTCCGTGTGCTTCTTGAGCGCCTGCAGGAGGTCATCAAAGGTGGCGGCGGCAAAGGCGTGCTCCTGGAAGTAGTCGCGCGCACCGGCGTAGAAATTATCGCGGCCGACGTAGTGCACCAGTTGCTTGAGCACCGCCGCTCCCTTGGCATAGGTGATGCCATCGAAGTTCTGGCGTGCGGCATCCACGTCCGGGATCTCCGCCTTGATGGGGTGCGTGGTAGGCAGCTGATCCTGCAGGTAGGCCCAATTCTTGCGGGCGCCGGCAAAATTGGCCCAAGCCTCGGCGTAGTCGGTGCCGTGCACGGAAGAATCCGCGCCCATGAACTCCGCGAAAGATTCCTTAAGCCATAGATCATCCCACCACTGCGGAGTGACCAGATCACCGAACCACATATGGGACATCTCGTGCAGAATGGTATTTGCACGGCCGGCATGCTGCGCGCGGGTAGCGCGGGAGCGGAAGATGTAGTTTTCCGTAAACGTCACCAGGCCGGGATTTTCCATCGCACCGAGGTTGTATTCGGGGACAAAGATGGAATCGTATTTGCCCCACGGATAGGGATAGCCAAAGTTCTGGTGGAAAAAGTCCATGCCTTGGGCGGTAAGTTCCAGGATTTCCTCGTCCAGGTGTTCAAACATGGATGCGCGCGCAAAGGCGCGCAGCTGTGCCGAGTGGCTGCCATCCGGGGCGGTCCACGTGCGCTCTTGGTACCGGTAGGGGCCGGCGGCGAAGGAAGTCAGGTACGTCGACAGAGGCGGGGTCGGCGCAAAAGTGACGGTGGCGAGATCGCCCTCCTCGCTGCGTTCGACCTCCGGTTGGTTGGAAAGGATCTGCCACTTTCTCGGTGCGGTCATGCGCACGTGGAAGACGGCCTTGAGATCCGGCTGCTCCAGGCAGGGGAAGATGCGGCGGGCGTCGGAAGGCTCGAGGTGTGAATACAGGTAGGTCGCGTCATCGGCCTGATCGTGCATCCGATGCAGGCCCTGGCCGGTGCGCGAATAGCGCGAGTGGCCGGTGACCTCGATGGCGAGCTCCTCCCCTACCGGCAGGCCGTGCAGCCTGATAATGCTGCCATCAAAATCCACCTCCTGCGGGGTGCCATTGACCCTGACCTCCGCGACGGATTCGCCCAGGTAATCCAGGAAAAGTTCTGGTGCGCTGCTGCTGAGCTCGAGGCGGGTAGTCACGCGGTAGGTGGGGCTATCGAGTACCTCCGAGAGATCGAGGTGGAGGTGATAGGCGCGCAGGTCCACCGCCGCTGCGCGTTCTTGGAGCAACTCGTGCTGCGTCTTATTTTGTGGTGCGGTCATGTCTACGAACTATAGTTACCGCCGTCACGTAGGGTGCGGGGTTGGTGGAATGGCAGTGTGCCGCGGGGAAAGTGCGACCGAGCAAAAAGAAGAGCCGAACCAAGGAGTGATGTCCTTAGTTCGGCTGCATCTGGATGGCCGTGGAGCGCGTTCTGGGCGCTCCTACCTAGGCCTACTGCTTGATAGCGGAGACCTCGAGCTCAATCTTGATCTCCTCGGAGACCAGCACGCCGCCGGTCTTCA
>ERZ1030962.24-NODE-24-length-38143-cov-18.597564_pt1 | contig 38143 bp, 35 predicted proteins | sample MGYA00518597_ERZ1030962 | MGnify/ENA primary metagenome ERZ1030962 (study PRJEB33718, sample SAMN03159703) | human skin metagenome | collected 2014-05-20 | study: EMG produced TPA metagenomics assembly of the PRJNA266117 data set (Human skin bacterial metagenome... | reverse complement strand
ACTGATAAACTCAACCGAAACATAGGAAGTGTTTCCACGACCACTAGAATCCGCCTGTGCGTCTGACATAGCAAAAGCCCGGTTCTACGGTCGAAGTGACCGAGGGAACCGGGCTTTGAGTAATGCTGTGCGTTATGCGCCAGGACGCTTGCCGTGATTAGCGGACTTCTTGCGGCGATCCTTGCGCTTGCGACCACGCTTGCTCATTGCGCACTCCTTCGTTGAGGGTATCTGAACTTTATTCAACTGTAGCGGCTAAGGGCGCCGAAACGAAAATTGGGGGCCGCTTATTAAGCGGAAACGCGGGCGCGGCCACGGCCGCGGTTGCGGCGACGCTTGAGGGCGCGGCGCTCCTCTTCAGACAGGCCGCCCCAGACGCCGGCGTCCAGGCCGGATTCCAGTGCCCACTTCAGGCAAGAAGAGGCAACGGGGCAACGGTTGCAGACCAGCTTGGCCTTAGCGATTTGGGTAAGTGCAGGACCAGAATTGCCTACTGGGAAGAACAGCTCGGGGTCTTCGTCGCGGCAAACAGCTTCGTGGCGCCAATCCATGATTGATATCTCCTAACAAAAATTCGACAGCAGTAAGCACAAGCGCTTTTCATGAAAATGAAAAGCAACCAATGCCAGGGTGGGTGGTTGTGTGAACTGGTCTGCGTGCAGTGGGGCCCGGTCTCGAGGTCGGGCCAGCGTCGCCGCCGCCAATGGTTCACATTGTGGTTACTTGAAGTTTCCTTCAAGTTAAGAAGAGGTTTACGTCCTCTTTCTTTTTGCTACCCCAGAATCATGACATGTTTACTCAGACTCCGCTAGGGGTAAAGGCAAAATTGTGGCCAACCTCACGTGAATGAAACTAGTGTGGGGGTCATTTAGGTCGACGTATGAGTTGAAAGAAGCCTGTGAGAAACGCGCTGAACTGGCGCATTGTCCAAAAAACATTGAGTGTGGTGACTGAAGAAGCGTCAAATCTACCCGGCTAACCCCTGCCCCCGCGAAACCTGAGTGGCGCACAAGGAAATGGCCTTGACCGGTGAGTAGACTGTGGGGTTGTGTCTAAGCAGAAGAAAAAGCAGGTAAACAAAAAGCAAAGTGTTTCCTCCGCGCAGCCGGCGCGTGAGGAGAAGACCCAGCAGGGCGCGCCACAGCCGGTCCTCGTGGCCGCAGCGCTCGCCGTGGTTCAGTCCATCGCCGTCATCTGCTTCGGTATCTTTCTGATTGTGCGCGAGGTGACCGGCGCAGAAAATGGTTCCATGGTCTCGGACTCTGGCTCCGGGAGCTTTGTGGGGCTGGGCACCGCACTATTTATCTTTATTGTCTTTGGCTTTGTCATCGTCGGCGCTTGGGCCATGGTCAAGGGAAAGCGCTGGGGTAGGGGAGCCATTATCCTGGTCGAGCTCATCTTGGCGGCGAGCTCCTTCCAGATGTTCAGCGGCGGATCGCCGCTACTTGGTGCGGTGACCTTGGCGAGCGCCGCAGTAGTCATTTTCCTACTGATGTTCGTCCGCGCTTCCACCGAGTGGGCGGCAGCAAACTTCTAAATTCGTTGCCACGCACAAGGGCCGCGCCCCGGGTAAATCCGGAAGGCGCGGCCCTTTCTGTAGTGGAGGGTGTTAATCGGCGCTTAGGCCCACGACCTGATCGCCGCGGGTTTCCACGATGGTGTCGCCCGCCAAGGTGAGGTAGACGGGGCCGTGGTAGCTGCCGCGATCAACCGGGATGGTTCGCAGGGTTTTGCCGGTGGACCAATCCATGACAGCAATGCCTTCTTGGGTAGGCACCAACATGTGCTCGTCGACGGCGATGGGGGTGCCGATGGCATCTTCTACTACGTGATCCACTGCGAGGTCGCTCGGCTTGAAGAGATAGAGCCGGGAGCCATCAAACCACGTCATATGGTGCGGCAGATCCGCGGTTGCTGGGGCGAACGGGGTGGTGGCCGCGTCTATGTCTGGAGAGGGCTCCGCCGAAGTAGAGTCCAGCTTTTCGCCCTTATTGTCATAGGACTCGATCGTGGGATGCGGGCCTGGGCGGTAGATAGCGGCGGCCTTTTGTCCCACAGCGATAAGCCGGGCGCCGTCGGTGGCTATGTCCACATCGGCAGCGATATCGGGCTCACGGGAATCATCAGGGGTGGTGTCCTGGAAGCGCAACCAGGTCGTGCCCGGCTTATCGGGGCAGGACTCGGTCAGCACTAAATTCTCGGTGCGGGTAAGGGCGGAGCTAATCGAGCAGCCCTCGTGCGGTTGCTTGTCCGGTTCCTGTTTGGCCTCCACATCACCGTATTCCACGGTGCGCACCAAATCGGAGCGCCACAGATCAATGCGGTCGGTGGAGACCGTTCCTACCCGGTCATTAGAGGAAACGGGTACTACCTCTTCCGAGTTGACGGCGCTGCGGGTGCTGTCATACTCACCGGTCGCAGCCTCAATTGCCACGGTGTCCCCGCAGCCCACGCCGGTTTCATACGACGCCACGATTTTGCCCCACGCTGTTGACAGCGAGCACAGATCCGCGTCCGTGCGCTCATAAGTCCACGCCTCGGAGCCGTCCGGGTTGGTGGCGGTGAGCGTGTGATCGGCGTGCGTGATGGTCAGGCCGTGTGCCGAAACCGCCCGGTATTGGCCGGGTACTGGTTCGTTGGGGAGGCTGAAGGACTCGTGGAGGGCCTCGGGGACGTCGGCAAGCGCGGGTGCATCTTTATCCCCAGGAACGGCCGCTTGGCTGAGATGCGCTTGATTAATATTGGCGGTAATAGCCGCCCCGCCGACCGCGATGGCGCAGACCACGGCAATAATGCCGGTAGCTTTCCAATCAGCGGGGGTCGAGCGCAAAATGGGAGCTTTAGTCATCGGCGGCCTCCTCGCCGGCGCCGGGAGCTGCCGCGGCGCGCGGTGGTACGGGTGGGGGATTTCTCGCGGACAGGCACCTGGCCCACGACCTTGGTCTCAGGGCCGACAGTTTCCTCTACCTCCGCGGGGATGTCTAGAGCCTGGGCCAGCTCCGGGGACGTGGAGAACCACTGCGGTGGATTCGGCTCACCCAAATCCAGCTCATCATTAATAACCTGCCATTTGCCCAGCTCATCATAGCCCACCATGGTGATAGCGGTGCCCGTATGGCCGGCGCGCCCCGTGCGGCCAATGCGATGGACAAAGGTCATCGGATCATCCGGAACCTGATAGTTGATGACGTGGGTGACATCATCAACGTCGATGCCGCGGGCGGCAATATCGGTGGCGACCAAGATATCCACCTGGCCGGTGCGGAAGGCATGGAGCGACTTCTCGCGCGACTTTTGCCCCAGATCGCCGTGGACCGCGCCCACGTGGAAGCCGCGCCGGGCAAGATCATCGGCCAACTGGGCGGCCGCGCGCTTGGTGCGAGCGAAGATGATGGTGCGCCCGCGGCCGGAGCCCTGCAGGGCGTGGGCGACAACGGCAACCTTATCCATGCGGTGGGCTTGGAAGGTGACCTTACGAGTGGAGGAATGGGTGAAATCCTGCTCGCCGGATTCGGCGCGGATATGGATGGGTTTATCCATAAACCGGCGGGCGAGCGTCAAAATCGCGCCCGGCATCGTAGCGGAAAAGAGCATGGTTTGGTGGGCATTGCCATCGAGTGCCTTGAGGATGGCCTCCACCGAGGGCAAAAAGCCCAAGTCCAGCATCTCGTCGGCCTCATCGAGCACCAAGATAGCCACGCGATCGAGCTGCAGATTGCCGCGTTCGTGGAGATCGATCAATCGGCCGGGCGTGCCAATGATGACGTCGACGCCCTTGTTGAGCTGTTTGATCTGCTCCTCATAGGGACGGCCGCCGTAGATGGAGGCTAAGCGCACGGGTAGGTGGGTAGCAGCTACCTGCAGGTCCTCGGTGACCTGCTGGGCAAGCTCGCGGGTGGGGACCACCACGAGGGCGCGCGGGGTGCCATCGAGCTCGTCGATATCGGCGTCATCAAAGACGCGGTCCAAAAGCGGCACGCCAAAGCCATAGGTCTTGCCCATGCCAGTGCGCGCTTGGCCAATCAAGTCCTGGCCAGACAGCGCAATGGGCAGGGTTAATTCCTGGATTGCAAAAGGACGCGTGATGCCACGAGTGGCGAGACCATCGCAGATTTCGGCCGCAACGCCGAGTTCCGCGAAGCTCGGTGGCTGGGATTTTATGTCAGACACACCTTGATAGTAGCCGGGATGGTTATAGTGGGGCCATTGACAATAAAACTCTAGTTAGAGGAGGAATCTTCATGGATATCAAGTTTGGCTTCGCAGATACCGCTCGCGAGCTGGTCATTAGCGCTGCAGGTGACCAGGCCGAGCTGACGCAGAAGATTAACAGTGCCCTGGCGGATAACTCCACCCTGGAATTGGAAGATGACAAGGGCCGCAAGTACCTCGTGCGCACTGACCGCGTGGTCTACGTCGAGGTCGGCATTGCAAAGAAGCACGCCGTGGGATTCGCCGGCGCCTAAGGCGAGCGCATAGGGCTGTTGATTCAGCTTTTTTGAATACAAACGGGTAACCTAAGGCCCCATGGAAATAAGGGAGACTCGCCACGCTCACCGGAGCCAGGGCCATGCGCCGGACCACCCCAATGCGGTGGTCCGGTTTGCGCGTCAATACGGCTGGTGGCGCGTGGTGGCTATCCCCCTCATGATCGCGCTGACCATTTGGTTCATCGTCGATATCGCCACCGCCTCTTCCTCTGAAGAAAAGGAGGAAGCCACTAGCGAGGCTGCCCCAACGAGTACGGAGAAGATGGGCCCTGATCCTGCCGATGCTGCAGCGGTCAAGCGGGAAATCAGCGAGATGCCGCCCGGTGGCTCCTATACCAAGCAGGGCAAGGGCACCTTCCACGAGGTAGGCGAGCCTGGCGCCGTTGCGGGTAAGGGCGGCGAGCAAAAGGTGCGCTATTCCATCGAGGTAGAAGATGGCCTTAACACCGCACCGTATGGAGGCGATGAGTCTTTTGCCGCCATGGTGGAGGCCACCTTGTCTGACCCGCGCGGCTGGACCGCGCAGAAGGACTTTGAGTTCGAGCACGTGGCCGCTGATGCGGAACCGGATACCCGCATCCAGCTGACTTCGCTCGGCACCGCCGCAGAGCGCTGTGGCGAGAAGATTGAAACGGAAACCTCCTGCCACACCACCATTACGGGCGAGTCCACCACCATTATCAACGAGGCCCGCTGGGTGCGCGGCGCCACGCCTTTTGAAGGCGATATGGGCAGTTATCGCCAGTACGTCATCAACCATGAGTTGGGTCATGCCATTGGCTATGCGGCCCACCAGCCGTGTGGCGGCCAAGGCAAGCTAGCGCCGGTCATGATGCAACAGACCTTGGACCTTAACAACAAAGAATTGCACGATCGCAAGCCCAGCGAGGTCTATCCTGATGAGGACGTGACCTGCTCACCAAACCCGTGGCCTTATCCGAATCCGAATAATAAGGATCCCCACCAACCCGAATAGGAGTTAAGGATGCCGCTTCCCCCAGAGCATGTGTTAAGCGCCTTCCACGCGGAAACCGGTGCCACTGGTACCCGCCGCGCGCAGGGCGATCAATTGGGCCCGGTGTGGGATAACGGCATTAAGGTGGGCGACGTGGTCTATTCCCAGGCCGGTCCGTTTGCCGCCTGGTCCGCTAAGGTGCGCGAGCGCCTCAGCGTGCAGGGGGCCCGCGTTTCCCGGCCGGTACTGTCTAGCGATGGTCGGCACACGGCCGCGGGGTGGAAGGCTACCCAGTTTATTCCGGGCCAAGTACGCGGGCGAATTGATGAAACCGCACAGATGGCGTTGCGCCTCGACGCGGCTATAGCCGAGGTGCCCCTTCCTAACGGGCAGCGCAGCGATGTCTTTGCACGCGCCGAGCGCGCCGCTTGGGAGGAAACAGGCGAGGCTTATCGGCCAGATCTGCTTGCCGACGTCCCCCTTATCCCCGCCCACACCGCACTTCTCACCACCACGGTTTACCACGGCTCCAACCCGCCGGGCATTGTGGACATTGCGCCGAGCGAATCCCCGCGCCCAGCCGGCTGGACCGCCGCTTTGGTCATTGTGGATGGGCTGATTGCCCAAGCGGTTGATGACGGGATTTGCCAGCGCTTCAGTCACGTACCCGGTATGCCAGAATTACTGTTGCGTGCAGTGTCGTATCGCCGACACATCAATGACCTGCACTCCGCATCGCGTTCAAACACGCGTTCGCATATTGAGCGGGTGGAGCAGCATCTGGTGTCGCGGGCATCTGCCATACTGGAGCGGTGAGTTACGACCCCCATTCCACCGCGCGTGCGGGAGTGGTCCTTCCACCGTCCCCGCAGGTGCGCCTCGTTCCCCGTACCCAGTCCGCCACAACCCGCAGTTGGCCTGTTGACCTGCCCGAATCCGGTACCTGGAAGGTAACCGGTGCCGCCGGCACCGGTGTGTCCAGCTTCCTTATCGATACCGTCATTCATGCCTTGGATAAAGCCCGGCAGACCGGCGCGGATCCCTCCGGCATCCTGGTTATCGCTCCCTCGAAGGAATCCGGCGCCCGGCTGCGCCGCGAGCTTTCCGAGCGGCTCGAGGATTACGCCGCACAGACCTCCATGGTGCGTTCCGTACACTCCCTCGCATTTGCATTGCTGCGCACAACGACCGAGGAGGAGCTGCGACTTATTACCGGTGCGGAGCAGGACGCCGTCATCCGCGAGCTGCTCACTGGCCAAGCAGAAGACGGGCATGGCTCGTGGCCCGCGGAGATGCGGCCCGCACTGGAATATGTGGGCTTCGCCCGGCAGCTGCGCGATTTCCTTTTGCGTTCCATTGAACGCGGCCTGGGCCCGGGCGACCTAGAGCGCCTCGGTGCCGAGCACGGCCGTCCCATGTGGTCCGCGGCGGGTGAATTCCTGCGCGAGTACGAACGCGTGCAGCTTCTTTCCCGCGCTCATTCCTATTCCGCTGCGGAATTGGTTACCGCGGTTCTTCAGCGCCCCCAGCTTCTACGCGAGCACCCCTTCCACACCATCATTGTCGATGATGCGCAATTGCTCGATCCCACTGCGGGCAAGCTCATTCGCGAAATGGCCCCGCAGGCTAATCTCGTGGTGGTGGGCGGCGATGCCGATCAATCCGTATTTGCCTTCCGTGGTGCTAGCTCGCGTTTCCTGCGGGACTTCCCGGCCGACCACGACATCGAGCTCACCGAGCCCCATCGCACACCCTCACCGGCGTGCATCTCCATCGTGGATTCGGACGGCAGGTTGCGCGACGTCGTAGCCAATACCGTGCGCCGCCGCCACCTAGAAGACGGCGTGCCCTGGCGCGATATCGCCGTGATCGTTCGTTCAACCGGGGATATCGGGCAGATGCGCCGCACCCTTTTGGCCGCCGGCGTGCCCGTGCACATTAGCCCTACCGACGTCGTCTTGGCCGAACAGCGTTTGGTTTCCGCCGTGCTGCTCGCCCTGCGCGCCTTGGAGGAAGACCTATCAAACTCTGAGCTGGAAGAGCTGCTCACCGGCCCCGTGGGTGGCGCCGATCCCGTCACCCTGCGCCGCCTTATCCGTGGTCTGCGCCGCTGGGACTCCACCACACGGGGCATCGATAGCCTCCGCGGCCTTCTCTACGGTGAGCTCCCAGATTTCAATGGGCAACTGACTGAACGCGAATACTCCATTCTGGAGCGTGTACGCGCGGTTCTAAGCGCCGGCCGGGACGCACTCGCCTCCGGGGACTCTGTGGAGGAGGTCCTCTGGGCTGTGTGGAGCGCAACTGAGCTAGATAACCGCCTGCAGGCTTCGGCGCTGCGCGGTGGTGCGACCGGCTCGCAGGCCGACCGCGACCTGGATGCAATGATGGCGCTTTTTGACGCCGCAGGCGACTACGTCGAGCGCCGCCCTGATTCCTCGCTGCGCGCCTTCCTGACGCATATCACCGAACAGGAACTTCCCACCGGTGTGCGCGACCGCCGCACCGCTATTCCGCAGGCAGTAGAGATCCTGACTGCACACGGCGCCGTGGGCCGTGAATGGGATACCGTCATTGTGGCCGGCGCACAGGAGGGAAGCTGGCCTTCGCTAGGGGAGACTGGCTCCATCTTTGGGCAGGAAGATCTCATCGATCTCCTCGACCACGATATTGATCCCGATACCCCCGTCAGCCACGTTGCCTCCCGTTTGGCAGAGGAGCGTCGACTCTTCCATGTCGCTACCACGCGCCACCGACAGCGCCTGCTCATTGCCGCTGTGGAAAACCCGGAAGGTGATACGGTCTCTGAGCCTTCGCGCTTCATTAGCGAATTCGCTGGCCGTGGCGTGGACGTGCCTGGTCAAGCTGCGCGTCGGCAAGCAAAGCGGGCGCTGCGCCGCACCCAACTCCCGCGCGAACTGGGCCTCGATGTGCCCGAACCCGCACCCGTGTCATTGCGCGATGGACTCGAGGTGGATCCCCTCGATGTGGCGGTGCTGTCCGTGCCAGCCTTTGTTGCACAATTGCGCCGCGTAGTTACCAATCCGGAATCCAGTGAGGTTGAGCGCAAACAAGCAGCGCGCCAGCTCGCCCGCTTAGCAGCAGCCGATATCCCTGGCGCCCACCCGGAGCAATGGTGGTCTGCGCGCTCCGTTGCGGCTGAAGTGCCGCTGCATACCAGCGGTAGCTTGTCGCCTTCCCGTGTGGAAGCATTGCTCAACTGTCCACTCAAGGCCGTGCTCGGCAATGTGGCTGAGGACCCAAGCACCGAGGAACACCTGCTCCGCGGTACTTTGGCGCACGCCTTCTTTGAAGCCCTTGGCCGCGGCATGGACGCGGAAAAGGCCAAGCTATTGGTGATGGAAGCCTTCGAGCGGATTCAGGACGTACCGCAGTGGCAATTGCGTTTCAAACTCGATGAGTTTTCCACCCTGTTGGACCGCGCCCGGGAATGGGCGTGCCAATCCGAGGTCAATCAAGAGCTTGCCGGTGTGGAAATCCCCGTAGGCGTACGTGTCAGCGAGGAGGTGCGCATCGGCGGCTATATGGACCGTCTGCTTCGCGATGAAGAGGGCAATTACCTGGTGGTGGACCTCAAGACGGGCAGAAGCAAGCCGGCTAAGAAAGAGGGCGAGGACCATGTGCAGCTGATGACCTATCAGCTTGCGCTTGCCCATGGCGCATTTGACGGCCACCAGGTTCACGACGGCGAAGGCATGCCGCGCCAGGGCGGTGTGCTGGTGTATCCGGGCGCGACCACCAAGAAGATTGGTGAGATTTGGCAAAGCGATAAGTCGCCGGAAGCCCTGGAAGAATTCGCCGCACTTCTGCCCCCGCTGGTGGAGGAGATGCGGGGCCCGCGCATCACTGCGCGCACCAATAAAGACTGCGATAAATGCCCAATTCGCTCCATCTGCCCCGTGCAGGAAGAAGGAAGGATGACCACCGATGCCTAAGAGCAACTTTTCCCCACAGCAGATTGCTGCAGCCTTGGGCAAGAACTTTCCGCCTACCGAGGAACAAGCCCATGTCATCGAAGGCCCCTTTAGCCCCAAACTCGTGGTTGCCGGCGCTGGTGCCGGAAAGACAGAAACCATGGCCTCGCGCGTGGTGTATCTGGTGGCCAATGGTTATGTGCGCCCGGAGCAGGTTCTCGGCCTGACCTTCACCCGTAAGGCCGCGCAACAGCTGGAGCAGCGCATCCGGCGGCAGCTGATTAAATTGCGCGATTCCGGCCTCATCCCACCAGGCGGCGAGGTGGCAGAAGCGTTAGAAAACATTGCGCCGAAGGTAGCTACCTATGACTCCTATGCGGGAGAACTCGTTCGCGAATACGGGCTGTTGGTTCCAGTAGAGCCCACCGCACGCATCATCACCGAGGCCGAGCGCTATTCCTTGGCCTACGATGTGGTGCGCAATTACACCGGCCAGCTGGAAGACGATCGCGCCCTAGCCACGATTACCGAGACCCTGCTGAAATTTAGCCAAGATATCGATAACGGGCTCAAAGACACGAGTCACATCGCCCAGCACGCCCGCGATTTTCGGGCGGACATCGATAACCTCGACAAATCGCAAAAGAATGGCCCCGAATACTCGCAAAAGCTGCTGGAATATATCCAAATACAGGAGCGCCGCGTGCAGTACGTGCCGCTGCTGGAGGCCCTGAAAAAGGAACAATCCGAGCGACAAGTCATCACCTTTGGCGAGCAAATGGCCGTCGCCGCGCGCGTCGCGCGCGACCATCCTGTGGTGGGAAAGCAGCAGTCCCAGCGCTATAAGGTCGTCATGCTAGACGAGTACCAAGACACCTCCTATGCCCAGCGCGTGCTTCTCCGCAGCCTGTTCGGAGGGGACCAAGAGGACCTGTCGGTTACGGCCGTGGGCGATCCAATGCAGGCCATCTACGGGTGGCGTGGTGCGACCTCTGAAAATCTCACTGCCTTCGTGGAAGACTTCCCAGTTGCGCCGGGCACATCCGCCCCGAAGGACCAGTTGACCACCTCTTGGCGCAACCCCTCTGGCGCGCTGGATTTGGCAAACTTAGTGGCTGAGGAGGTATTCGAGGGAGGTGAACGCCCCGTAGATGCGCTCTCAGCCGCACCGCACAAGGGCGAAGGTGAGATTCAGCTGGCTTACTTTGACAGCGAAGCTCGCGAGCGCGAGTTCGTCGCCGAGTACCTGAAGGAGCAGTGGGAAAAGCGCGAGGGAGATACCTTCAGTGCGGCGGTTTTGGTGCGTAAAAATAGGCACTCCGCACCCATCGCTGCGGCCCTGGACAAAGCGGGCGTACCCAATGAAATCATTGGTCTCGGTGGCCTGCTGTGGCAGCCAGAAATCCAGGACCTTGTAGCTATTGCCACCATGCTCGTGCGCCCAGAAGATCTGCCTGCGGCCGTGCGCCTGCTCGCGGGCCCCATTTGTGGCCTGGGAATTAGCGATATACAAGCGCTTGCTTCTCGCCAACGAAACCTGGCCGGCGCGAGGGAGGAGCGCTTGCGCTGGGAGCCGGGGATGGACCCAGAAGACTACCTGCGTGCGCAGTTGGAAGACGTCACCGCTGAGGAACCGGATCAGCGCGTCGGCCTTGCCGACGCCCTGGCCGATCTAGGTGAGAGAGACCGCTATACCCCGCAAGGCCTCGCCCGAATGGAAGAGGTTTCTGCCAAACTGCGACACCTGCGCACCTATTCTCTGTCCAAACCGCTGGTGGATATCTTCGCCGATATTGAAGCATTGTTTAATATCCGCACCGAAGTCCTTGCGCGTGGAAGCGCAGGGGGTGCGACACATCTGGATAAATTTGCCGATATCGTCGCGGGCTTCCACGGTGATTCTTTGTGTGCGCTCTTGGATTACTTTGCGTTAGCGCTCGAAAAGGAAGATGGCCTAGACCTTGGCGAGGTTCCCGCGGCCACTGACCGCGTGCAGATTATGACCGCGCACAAGGCCAAGGGCTTGGAATGGGAACACGTCTGCGTGGTGCATGCGGATTCGTCTAGCTATAGCGCACAAGCAGAGACCTTCCTGTCCAGGATCGATAAGGTTCCGGGAGACGATGACTATATTGAGGTCCCAGAGGATGCCCAAACGCGCTCGCATTTCCAAAACGCGTGCGAGGAGTTTAAGAAAGCAGATAGCGCCATCAAGGCGGAAGAATCGGCGCGCCTTTTTTATGTAGCGCTGACACGTACCGAATCTACTCTGACCGTTACCGGCTCGGGCACCAATAACGCCAATGGAAAGAACAAGAAAGTTCCCTATGAATACCTAGAGCGCCTGAAAGAGAAATTCCCGCAGTACGTGGTGGAGTGGTCCGTCCCCGATGAGCCTTCCGAGGATGATTTTGGGGAGAGCGCACAATTCCCAGCGCTTGAGGCCAGTCCAGAGGCAGTCGCCGGTGCGGACCTAGTCCTTGCAGCAATGGAGGAACTCCCAGATTTGAGCCGGGGTGAAACCTTTGAGTTATGGGAGCAGGAAGCTGGCGCTCTCATTGAGGAGTACAAGGCCCTGCAACAGCCGGTGGTAGACGTTGAGCTACCCAGCGAGCTGACCGCCTCTGACATGGTTGCGCTGCGGGCAGACCCGCTTCAGTTTGCCCGCAGGCAGCGCCGCCCCGTGCCGTTTAAGCCAAATTCCTATGCCAAGCGCGGTACCGCCTTCCACGCGTGGTTGGAGGACCGCTTCGGCAGCCCGGCGCTATTGGGCGAGGAAGAACTTCCGGGCATCGATGAACCGGAAGACTTCGATTTGGAAGAGCTCAAGCAGGCCTTCCTGAACTCCGAGTGGGCCGAGCGTCAACCGGAGCACGTGGAGGCGCCCTTTGAAATCACTATTGGTGAGTCTGTGGTGCGCGGGCGCATGGATGCGGTATTCCGCTTGGAGGATGGCACCTGGATGGTGGTGGACTGGAAGACCGGCCGCCCACCCCAGGGAGAAGCCATGGATGCTGCCAAGATACAGCTAGCGGTGTATGCAGAGGCCTGGCGCCGCATCCACGGCGGGGAAAAGATTCGTGCCGCATTTTATTATGTGCACGATGGCTATACCTTCGAGCCTGCCCGCCTGCCGCGTGGGGAAGAGCTGAAGAAACTCCTTGAATCGTCAGTTGAGTACCACAAGGGCTAAGGTATGTGGGCGGTTGCGTAAACGCGCAATCTCTTGAGCAATCATTCGAGACCAGAAAAGAAGGCTGGGCTAGTGGCCAAAAAACGTGCGCAGGCAATGAAGTCACGCTTTAGAAGTCGCTTCTTGCCGCAGGTCGAGCTGTCCTCGCAGCCGGACCACGCGCTCATTGATGTCATTACGGTGCCGAGGGATGAAAATTCCAGCCCGTGGCGTCAGTTGGGCAAGCGTGTGCTGTGGGCTTTTGGCATCGTTGTCTTCGTGACCGCAGTGGTCTATGTGGACGGCGGTGGGTATAGCGAGGACATGTCGTTATTGGACTCCGCCTACTATGCGGCGGTGTCCCTAACCACCGTGGGTTACGGCGATATCGTGCCCGTGTCCCCGCAGGCCAGGTTAATTAACTTAACGCTTATTACCCCTGCCCGCCTGATCTTCCTTGTTTTATTGGTTGGCGCGACCTTGTCCGTGTTGACGGATAAGGCCCGCCGTACTTTCCAAATCCAGAACTGGAGAAAGCAATTGCGTAACCACACCGTCGTTATCGGTTATGGCACCAAGGGCGCCGGAGCCGTGGCCGCGCTGCTGGCCGATGATGTTCCGTCCTCCCAGATCGTGGTCATTGATACCAACCGTGCGTCCCTCGCTCACGCCGAGCACCACGGATTGGTCACCATCTTTGGATCCGGTACCAAGCAGGACGTGCTAAAGATCGCTGGGGTAGAGCACGCCAGCTCCATCGTCGTTACCCCATCCACGGACGATACCGCGGTGCTGTGCTGCCTCTCCGTGCGAGAGCTTGCGCCCAAGGCCAAGATCGTGGCGTCGGTGCGCGAGTCCGAAAACCGTCACCTGTTGCTCCAATCCGGTGCAGATTCCGTGGTCACCTCCGCTGAGACAGCCGGTCGACTGCTAGGCTTGGCCACCGTCACCCCGACGGTGGTGGAGATGATGGAAGATCTGCTTTCACCCAACGAAGGTTTCTCCGTAGCCGAGCGCGCCGTGCGCGAATTCGAGGTGGGCTCCAACCCACGCCACCTGGCAGATATCGTGTTGGCTGTTTTGCGCAATAACGAGCTGCACCGCGTGGATACCGCGGATGCCTCCGCGCTGAAGCCGGGCGACCGCCTGCTCTACATCAAGCATGAGATGGAACAGCCCATCGAGGTCATGGACGATGATGATGAGGATTAAATGTTCCTCCCAGTAACCCCTCACGGCCAGGTACCGGTTACGGCAGCGGGGGAGCCGGTGCTGGTGGAGAAGGTTCCCGGGGGCGTCGGCAAGCACGCAGTAGTGGACCTAGGTACCCTGCAGGCGTGCGCGTATCCGGAAGACGGTGCTAGCGAGCTGGGCCGGCTAGAAAGCGCGACGTTCTTTGCGGACCAGCCGGTGATTTTGCAAGCCATTGCGCTGATCCGCAATCGGCGCGAGCAGCGCTTTGATCCGCGCACCGGTCACAAGCTGGACTACCCAGCACCGGGAATCGTTGGGCGCGATCCCTTGGACGAGCGCCGGATGGTCTTCCCACGCCTAGATCCTGCCGTCATCGGGCTCATTCGCCTCAGTGGCACCGACCGGATTTTGCTGGCGCGCAATCGCCGCCGCACTGGCTTTTTCTCCCTGATTGCCGGTTACGTCGAGCCGGGCGAGACCGCGGAGGCTGCTTTTGCGCGCGAGGCCCTGGAAGAAACCGGGCGCAGGGTGGACGATATTCGCTATTGGGGCTCGCAGGCGTGGCCGCCGAGTGGCTCTCTTATGCTGGGCTTTTGTGCGCGCACGGCTGATGTCCACCCCACCTGCCATACTGATGGGGAATTGGAAGAAATCCGGTGGGTGGAGCGCGCCGAGCTGCCTGAGCTTAAGCTTCCTCGTCCGGGTTCAATTGCACACACGATGATTATGGAGTGGTATCACGGTGACTAAGCCGGATTTGTCCCTGCTGGATGAAGATCAGCTGCGCGCGGCCACGGCGCCGCGCGGGCCCGTGTGCATCTTGGCTGGCGCGGGCACGGGCAAGACCCGCACTATTACCTATCGCATTGCCAACTTGGTGGACCAGGGTTTTGTGAGCCCGCAGCGCGTGCTTGCGGTGACCTTTACGGCGCGAGCGGCCGGAGAAATGCGCGATCGCCTGCGCACCATGGGCGTGGCCGGAGTGCAGGCGCAGACCTTCCACGCGGCTGCGCGCCGCCAGCTGAAGTATTTTTGGCCGCAGGTAGCAGGCGATCTTCCGTGGCAGCTGCTGGATAATAAATTCCCGCTGGTTGCCCGCGCGGTGCGCTCGGTGGGGCTAGATAATTCCAAGGACATGATTCGAGACGTCTTGGCGGAGATCGAGTGGGCTAAGTCCGCGCTGGTCAGCGCCGAGGATTATGAGTCCGTGATCGCCAATACGGACCGCAGTGCGCCGGCCGATCCGGCCAAGGTGGCAGAGGCCTTCCGCCGCTACGAGCAGTCCAAGGCCACGCCGGAGATGATGCATCTGGATTTTGATGACCTGCTCATGCACATTGCAGGTGCCATCGAGAATGTGCCGGCGATTGCGGAGACCTTCCGCGAGCAGTACCGGACCTTCGTCGTCGATGAGTACCAGGACGTTACCCCGCTGCAGCAGCGGGTGCTCAACGCTTGGTTGGGCGAGCGCGATGACCTTACTGTGGTGGGCGATGCTAACCAGACCATTTATTCCTTCAACGGTGCCTCCCCGGACTACCTGCTTAATTTCTCCCGCACGTATCCGGATGGCACCGTGGTCAAGCTGCAGCGCGACTACCGCTCCACGCCGCAGGTAACGGACCTGGCCAACCGGGTCATTGGCAAGGCCACCGGCCGCGCGGCGGGCACGCGCTTGGAGCTGCAGGGCATGCGCGAGCCCGGCCCAGAGCCCACCTTCAAGGCCTATGAGTCCGAAGAAATTGAGGCCCAAGAGGTGGCTGGCCAGGTCCTTACTCTGCTGGATCAGGGTGTGCCGGCCTCCGAGATTGCCATCCTTTACCGCATCAATGCCCAGTCGGAGCAGTTTGAGCAGGCGCTTGCCGACGCCGGAGTGGTCTACCAAGTCCGCGGCGGCGAGGGCTTTTTCCGCCGCCCGGAAATCCTGGAGGCGATCCGCGTGCTCATCGCCGCGACCCGCCGCGAGGACCTGCCGGATGACCCGGTGGCGATTGCCCGCGCCGCGTTTGTCGAGCTGGGTTTGAGTTCCACCGAGCCGCAGGGCGCCCAGGCCCGGGAGCGCTGGCAGTCCCTCAACGCACTGGTTGGGCTCATTGAAAAGATTGTGGAATCCACTCCTGGCATCGATCTCAACGGGGTGCTGGGGGAGTTGCGCCGGCGCTCTACCGATAAGCAGGCCCCAGCTATGGAAGGCGTGACGCTGGCTACCGTGCACGCCGCCAAGGGCTTGGAATGGGATGCGGTATTCCTCGTGGGGCTAACGGAAAAGCTTATGCCCATCAACCATGCCATCAAGGCTGGCGATGAACAGGTAGAAGAGGAGCGCCGCCTTTTCTACGTGGGTATTACCCGCGCTCGTGAGCACCTCGCGCTGTCGTGGGCGCTGGCGAAGACTACCGGCTCGCGTGCCTCGCGCGAGCGCACCCGCTTCCTCGATGGCATCGTCCCGGCGGCCGAAGACGCCTCCGGGGGAAGCTCCCGCGCGCGCCGCCCGAAGCGGTGCCGTGTGTGCTCTGGCCCGCTGGGCACACCGGCGGAAAAGGTCATTGGCCGCCATGAAGATTGCGAGGGCGGCGGCGATGAAGAGGTCTTTGCCGCGTTGCGCTCGTGGCGCTCCCAGGTAGCGCGTGAGGAAAAGGTTCCGGCCTATGTCATCTTTTCCGATGCCACCCTGCAGGCGATTTCGGAGGAATTGCCCTCCGATGAGGCAGAGATGCTCTCCATCTCCGGCGTAGGACCTAGCAAGCTGGAGCGCTACGGCGCCCAGGTACTAGAGGTTATTCGTTCGGTTCGTAGCTAGCCAGGCTGGTCTTGCCACCGAAGCACACCGGGCAGCGTGGATGCGCTATGACGGTGCGCTGTTGGTGATGTCCGTAGACATCGACCTCCCATTGCTGTCCGGGGCGCGGCTTAGCGGTTGGCGCGCCTGGCGGCAGCCGCCGCCCCATTAGCCGCCGGATTAACACCTGCGTATGCGCCGCAACCGCATCGAGCACCACGGCTTCTGGCGTGCGGCGCACGCGGGTGAGCTGGGTGCTGATGATATTCCAAAGCGGGTCCATATCCACGCGGGCCAAGTGCGCACAAAATGGGCACGGTCCTTGGCCTCGCAGCCGTACAGGTCCGATGACGCCACGATTGTCCAGCAAAGATACCGGAATCCACGTAGTGTCTGTGCCCGCGAGTGCATTCGCACAATCTAGTGGGCAGTGCAGCTGGTCCACAGCGAGTACTGGATACATGCCGTCGAGGTCGTGGATATAGGAAAAGACATTGTCTTCCTCCAGCGGTATGCGCACTTGGAAGCCATCCTCCTCAAGGCGTGCGCGAAGGTTGTATGCCAGGGTGGATTCGCCCATGAGGACAATGGTGTCTGTCTTTTCGGCGGACTCCCTGTGCGGCCAGAGGATGCCATAGTCCAGCGCGTCTTCAATGAGGCTCAGCGCCGCCGCTTCCTCAAGTCCTGCGGCACGCAGCCGGTGGGACAAGTCCTCCGGGGTCACTGGCTCGCGAGCGGTGTTGAAAGCCGTCGCGACGGCGAGCGCGCTTCCTGTTTCCGCAACCCCGACGCGGGTGGCATCCATGCCAAATTGGATTACCGTTTCCTCGCGGCAAAACACCGCGCTGCCGGGTGCTAAGACCACCTGGGTGGCAGAAATCCCCACGCCTTTAACCCCTTCCCCCGAAGTATGTGGTCTCCATTGCACCACAGGTACAATCACCTGTCATGTCGAGCATGCAGCCTACCGCACCGCAGCCCCCAGAGGTCAAAGTCATTCGCTCTGCCAAGCGGACGAAAACCGTGCAGGCGCGCATGGTGTCCGGGGTACTCGAGGTACGCATTCCCGCGTGGATGTCCGCGCGCGATGAGCGCGAAGCAGTCGCGGACATGTTGGCGCGGGTGGAAAAGAAACAGGGCAGTGGCCGCCGCACGGACGCCCAGCTCGAAGAACGTGCGCGGCGGCTCAACGCGGCGTATTTAGATGGCCGCGCGACCATCGGCTCTATTCGGTGGGTGAGCAATCAAAATACGCGGTGGGGTAGCTGTACTACCTCCACCGCGGATATTCGGCTGAGCGACCGGCTGCAACACGTGCCGGACTATGTGCTGGATTCAGTGATCATTCACGAGCTCACCCACACCTTCATCCCGCGTCACGGGCGGGATTTTTGGCAGTGGGCGGACAGGGCACCCCACGCCGAGCGGGCGAAGGGCTATCTTGAGGCCTATCAGCGCTGGGGCTGCTAGTTCTCCTCGTCCTCGTTGCCCTTGTCCTTCTTCTCGTCCTTGTCTTCCTGCTTCTCGGACTCCTTGGACTCGTCGCCCTGCGCGGCGGAGGAATCCTCGCCGTTCTTCAGCATTTCCTCCAGCTTGGCAAACTCTTCTTCAAAGCCTTCATCCGGGCCTTCGTCCAGCAGGGAATCGATAAAGGCGGCCGGATTATCGAGGTGCTCCGCAGTGGGCAGGAAGTCTGGGTGATCCCAGGCCTTATCGCGCTTTTCCGCGCCTACGGCGACGGTGGCGCGGCGCCATAGCTCAGCGGCCTCAGAAACCTTAGGGGCATTGAGTTCGATGCCGACCACCTTGCTAAAGGCCTTCTCGGCGGAACCGCCGGTGCTGCGGCGGTGCGCCCATGCCTGGGTCAGCTTCGAGGTCGACGGGATGCGCTCGCCCAGTGCCTCAGTAACGACGTGCTCGGCCCAGCCTTCCACCAGCGCCAAGAGGGTCTCGAGGCGGGATGCGGCCGCAGTGTTCTTCGACGTAATGCGCGGGGAGAGGTCCATGCCCTGCAACTTGCTCATTGCATCCTGGATTGCCTGTGGATCGCCGGACTCGAGGTTGAGTTCGCGGGTGACTTCCTCCAGGTGGGAGGTATCAATAACCAGGCCGATGGCATATTCCTCCACGGAGGAGACGATGCGCTCTACCAGCCACGGCACGTGCTTGAACAGGCGCTGGCGGGCAGCCTCGCGGGCGGCAATATAAACCAGCACCTCCTGGCCAGGAACATTAAGCTCGCGGGCGACCTTCTGGATGGTCTGTGGCAACAGTGCCACGGTATTGGCTGGGGCGATGGGCAGGCCGAAATCGGAGCCGGTCAGCGCCTGGGAGGCCAAATCGCCCAAGGCGTGGCCGAGCTGCATGCCAAAGTTCATGCCAGACATCTGGTTCATCATCTTTGTCATGGGGCCCATCATCTCGCGGGCCTCTTCCGGCATGGAGTCCAGCTGAGCATCATTCATGTGCTCTGCCACTGGGGTGACCATGCGCTGCCACGCCGGCATGGTCTCTTCCAACCACTGCTTGGAATCCCAGGCTTTGGCCGTGCCAGAGGCGGTGGGCAAATAAGTGGCGTCGTCAAGCCAGAGCTCCGCCAAGCGCACGGATTCCTCTACGGCCTTGGTATCGTCCGCGCTTACCGCCTTGGACTGCGAGATTTGCTGCAGGGCGATGCGCTTAGCCATGTCGTAATTGACCGGGCCGGAGTTTTCCGGCGAGTTCATGGAAGAGCCCATGCCGGACAGCATCTGACCGAACTGGTTCAGCATGTCACCCAGGCCGCCACCATTAGCGCCGCCGAATGCGCCGAACGGGTTCTGGTCACGACGTCCGTCATTATCGTCGTCATCGTTATTGGGGAAAGAAAAACCGAATCCGTTGCTCATGCGTCCTAATCTACCGGCACCATCCGGCTACTTTCCATGATCCCCGCTACGCTGACAGCGAACACTACGGCAAAGGTTGTAGGGTATTGATCCGTGAATTCTCCTGCTAGCCGTCGCGTCCGCACCATCGCCTGGGGTGCCATCCCCGTCGTCCTCACCGGTGCGTTGGTATCGCTTGACCATATCCCCGGCACCGATGTGTCTTTGACCGTGCCTTATGCCGCTGAAGGCCCAGGACCCACGGTGGACACGTTGGGGGAGGTCGACGGCACCCAGGTCGTCGATGTCCAGGCGCCGAAAACCTATGACACCGACGGCCACCTCAACATGACCACGGTCTCCGTGCGCACCAATATGACCCTCGCGCAGGCGCTGGGCCGCTGGATGATGACCGATGACACCATCGTGCCCATCGATACCGTCATTCCGCAGAATATGAGCGATAAAGAGGTAGAAGAGTCCAATAAGCAGGCCTTTACCCAGTCCGAGTCTGCAGCCACCGTGGCGGCCATGGATTACCTGCACCTGCCGGTAAAGATCACCATCGCGGAAGTCATGGATGAGGGCGCGGCGCAGGGCACGCTGAAGAAGGACGATGTCATTACCGCAGTAGACGGCAAGGAGGTCTCGGAACCGGGCGAGGTCCAAGACGTCATCAAGCAGAAAAGCCCTGGCGATAAGGTCACGCTGACCGTCCAGCGGGGCGGCAAGGAGCAAGAAGAAGAAATAGAGCTAGGGGAGAACCCGAAGCAGAAGGGGCAGGCAATGCTGGGCATCGCCATGCTCTCGGTCCCGCAGGATGATATTAAGGTCAAATACAACCTGCAGGATATTGGCGGTCCCTCCGCCGGCATGATGTTTACCCTGGCGGTCATCGATAAGCTCAACGAGGAAGACCTCACCGGCGGCAAGTTCGTGGCCGGTACGGGCACGATTCAGGAAGATGGCAAAGTAGGCCCCATTGGCGGCATCCAACATAAAATCGCCGCAGCACACGAGGCCGGCGCGGAGCTCTTCCTCGCGCCGAAGGATAATTGCTCTGAGGCCGCCGCGAGCGACCACGGCGATATGCCCATCGCGGAAGTTTCCACCTTGGATGAGGCAGTGTCCACGATGAAGGACTTCGCGGACGGCAAGGATATTAAAACCTGCCAGTAGCCGGCCTACTTAGCTAGGCCCAGCTCCTTGATCTTCTCTTCCGGGTCTTCCTGGTCGGAGGAGATCATCTGCTGCATAACCATGCCTTCTTTGTTGTCAACCACGGTGATGACCGCGGTGGTTCCCAAGGTGGACCAGCCTACGACGCGGTCGCCGTCATCCTCAATGACCTGCGAGCTGCGCAGCTCGGTAAGCACCTGCGTGGTTTGCTTGGCCTTGGAATGCGAGCGGAAGAACTGGAACTGGCCTACCTCCGGCCCAGAGCAATTATAGGAATCGTCCCCGCCCGTGGAATCGCAGCGGTCGAAGTGCGCGAAGAGCTCCTTGGGTGCTACCGGAGCAAAGATGTCATAGGCCTTGGCCACCGACTTTTCCAATTTTTCGTTGCCGGGCTCCTTGCTTGCCGACGCCCCCTCAGACGCCTCCGAGCTTTCCGCCGCGCTCGATTCCGCGCTGGACGCAACGGTGGAAGAGGAGCTAGAGGCGGTGCTGGTTTCCTCAGTGGTATCCGCCGCAGGGGCGGTGGACTCGGCGGCGGCAGGGGAAGTCTCCACGGGGGCGTCGGCAGGCGCGGCATCGTCCGAGGAACAAGCGGCAGTGCTCACGCCTACACCCAGCAGTAGCGCTGCTGCGGTGGCGCGGGTGGCGGTCAGGCGAGTGAGAGTAGTGCGTCGCACGGTAGGAAAATGCTCCTTAGTCGCAGGCGAGAATTGTCACTTCAGTCTAATCTAGCTCATCCGGGTCTTGGTTCAGCCGATAGCGCAAGGCCGCAATGACCCCCGGAGCCACCTGGGGACCGCCGCGAAGTTGGATGTCATCTTCCGCGAACGGTCCGGCCGCTTCCAACTCCTCCTCGGTGGGGCGCAGCTGCAGCAAGGTAGTTTCGATGCCTTCCTCTCGCAGGGCCCCAGAATAAAGGCGCGCCGGGCGAGGGGAGGGGTCCTCGCTGGAGGTATCGCGGAACTTAATCTCTTGGGCCAAGATGACGCCGGCGACCTCCCGCGGCCAAGCCAGGCGGGAGACATAATCGGCCAGCTGCTCCGAACCGGGCTCAATGTTTTCGGGTACATTATCCTGCACGATGAGGGTAAGCGGCGCCGCGTCCTCCTCATCGAGCGCGGCAAGCTGATCGGCTACCAAGTGGGTGGGAACCAGCGCGAAGATGGTGGGGCGGGCGTCCCAGCCTTCGGCGTGGACGAATTCCACGGCTTCGGTCATCGCGCGGTTTAAAGCTGGCTGTGATAATTCGGGGGAACTCATGAACATCCTTATTCGTTATCTGTGTATTGCTTCCTTAAGCTGGAAGAAGTCTACAGGTTTTAAATTCGCACTAGTTGATTGGAGCTGGCGTTGTCCTTAGGGTCATCCACACCAGCCGCCCCGTTGAAGCGGCCCCCGCGGGTCGCGACAATCATTGCGGCCATCATTGCCGTCCTCTTGTTCTTCGGCCCCATGCTCGTGGGCATGTACACGGATTGGAGGTGGTTTGGTGCGATTGAATACCGGAACGTCTTCACCACCGCGATTATTGCGCGGATAGTCCTCTTTATCATCTTCGGTCTTGTGGCCGCTGCAGTGGTGTGGGCCGCCGGCTACTTTGCCTGGCGCGGGCGCCCAGATTCGCTCGACTTGGGAGACCTGAACTCGCCGGTGTATCAGTACCGCAAGTCCATTGAGAAGTCCATGGGTGTCTTTTTCAAGGTCATCCCCGCCATCGTGGGCATCATCGCCGGTTTCATCGGCCAGTCCAATTGGCGCACGGTCCTGCTCTTCCTCAACGGCCAGGAATTCGGCGAACAAGACGCCCAGTTCCACCACGACCTAGGTTTTTATGCCTTCACGTTGCCAGTTCTAAAGATGGTGGTCAGCACCCTGTCCATCTTGTTGATCCTGGCCTTCCTTATTGCGCTTTTCGGCCACTACGTGCTGGGCGGCATCCGCATTGGCAATAAGGCCGCCGGTGTGCGCGGCTCCATCTCCCACCCCGCTCGCCTGCAGCTGGCGATTACCGCCGGCTTGTGGATGGTAGTCCAGGTCATCGGCTACTGGTTGGAGCGCTATGAGCTGCTTAATGCCCAGCACGACCTCTTTACCGGTGGTTCCTATACCGATATTCACGCCTACCTGCCGGCGAAGATCATCTTGATGATCATTGGCATCTTCGTGGCCGTGGCCCTGTTTATGGCCGTTGTCATCAAGGACCTGCGCATCCCCGGCCTGGCCGTGGTGCTGATGCTGCTGTCCTCGCTGGTCATTGGCCAGGCATGGCCGCTGCTGATGGAGCGCTTTTCCGTACAGCCCAACCGCCAGGCTAAGGAAGAAGAATCCATCGCCCGCAATATCGAGGCCACTCGCTATGCTTATGGGCTTACGGATGACCACGTCACCTATGAAGATAACTGGGGCGGGGATGATGTCTCCGATGACAAGGTGGCCTCTGATAACGCCACCATCAATAACCTCCGCTTGCTGGATCCGGAGATCCTTTCTCCTACCTTCACCCAGATGCAGCAGCTGAAGAACTTCTACGGCTTCCCAGAGACGCTGTCGATGGACCGCTACGAGATCGACGGCAAGAAGCGCGACTTCGTCGTCGCCGCCCGCGAGCTGGATCCGAACGAGCTGCGAGAGAACCAGTCGGACTGGATTAACCGCCACACCGTCTACACCCACGGCAATGGCTTCGTGGCAGCGCAGGCCAATAAGGTTGATGAGGTAGCCCGCGATGCCGGTTCTGCCCGCGGTGGCTTCCCCATCTTCACGGTTTCTGACCTGCAGACCCAGGCCGGCGAGGCCGAAGGCGAAGGCGAGACCCAGGATGCAGAGGAGTCCCTTGGCATTAAGGTAGACCAGCCGCGCATCTACTACGGTCCAGTCATTGCTGGCGCGGCCGATGGCATGGATTATGCGATTACCGGCAAGACTGGCGAGAACCCGGTCGAGTATGACACCGATAGCTCCACCTACACCTATGACGGCAAGGGCGGCGTTGGCATTGGCAATATTTTTGACCGCACCATGTACGCCGCCAAGTATCGCGAGCTGAATTTCCTGCTTTCGGATCGCGTCGGCAGCGAATCGAAGCTGCTGTATGACCGCGATCCGCGCGAGCGCGTGGAAAAGGTTGCTCCGTGGCTGACCACCGATTCTGCTACCTACCCGGCCGTGGTTGATGGCCGCCTGAAGTGGATTGTGGATGGCTATACCACCTTGGAGTCCCTGCCTTACTCCCAGCGTGCCTCGCTTTCCGACGCCACCCAGGACACCCTCAATCCCGACGGCACCACCCAGCGCTTGGTCAATGACAAGGTCGGCTATATCCGCAACTCGGTCAAGGCCACCGTCGATGCTTATGACGGCACTGTGGACCTCTACGAGTTCGACAAGAATGACCCTGTGCTCAAGGCCTGGCAGGGCGTCTTCCCGGACGTCGTTAAGCCTGAGGCGGAGATCTCCGACGAGCTACGCGAGCACTTCCGCTACCCGGAGGATATGTTCAAGGTGCAGCGTGACCTCTTGGCGCGCTACCACGTGGATGACCCGAATGTCTTCTTTAACAACGATGCCTTTTGGTCCGTGCCGAATGACCCCACCGCGGAGGAATCCCGCCAGCTCAATCAGCCGCCGTACTACGTGATGGCCGCTGACCCGGAGACCGGCAAGCCGACCTTCCAGCTGACCACGTCTTACCGTGGCCTCAACCGCGAGTTCTTGTCTGCGCACATGGCCGTATCCTCCGAACCGGAAAACTACGGCGATATCACCGTGCGCGTACTGCCCACCAATACACAGACCCAGGGCCCGAAGCAGGCGCAGGATGCGATGATGTCCTCCGACCAGGTCGCCCGCGACCGCACCCTGTGGGAGGGCACCAACGACCTGCACAACGGCAACCTGCTGGCACTGCCGGTAGGCGGCGGCGAAATCCTGTACCTCGAGCCAATCTATTCGCAGCGCAAGGACCAGGCTTCTGCCTTCCCGAAGCTGTTGCGCGTGCTCGTGTCCTACAAGGGCCGCGTGGGTTATGCCCCGACCATCGGCGATGCCCTCGAGCAGGTGGGAATCGACGCCAAGTCCGCCCAGAATATCGAGGAAGTTGACGGCGATTCCGAGGACAAGGACGGCGCCAAGGATGAGGAGAACAAGAAGGAGTCTAAGGACGAAAAGCCTTCGGCTCCAGCTTCCGCTCCGTCTTCCTCGGACGAGGCGGGTGCCATCGATGACATCAACAAGGCTTTGAAGGGCCTTGAAGATGCACGCGATGGCTCCTTCGAGGAATACGGCCGCGCCCTTGATGAGCTCGACAAGGCAGTTGAGTCCTACCAGTCGACGGAGAAGTAGTTCCGGCTTGTAATCGCGATGGATTAGGCGCCTGCCCAGCGGATTTGGGTAGGTGCCTTTCCCTATGTATAGTTACATGAGTCGCCAGGACAGAGCGAATACACTTAGTGTTAACGTACTGTTCAAGCGCAGATGATGGAAGTCATCTCGACGCGGGGTGGAGCAGCTCGGTAGCTCGCTGGGCTCATAACCCAGAGGTCGTAGGTTCGAATCCTGCCCCCGCTACCAACTTCCAAGCCCCTACCAGTGGAAACGCTGGTAGGGGTCTCTTTCGTTTTATGCTGAAATCGCCATTTGGTGCACTAGGCTCAAAATCCTGCACCGCGCAATCCCGCAACCGGATCTGCGCTTCACAAAGAGATCACTGCAGTACAACGACGCGGATATGATGATTTTGCCAAGAATTTCGATCCTGACGTCGATACCTATACTTGGAACGACGTGAGAGCCATCGAGGTAAAGGCACACACCTCGGTCGGATTCAGCCAATCTGAAGCGGAAGCACTAACCGATTATGGTATCGAGCAGCTCAAGCAACAAGGCTTGTCTCAACCTACAAATATCCCGTGGAACCCTGGAGTGTTATAAGAGTGTTAACGCAGCCCACCAACGAACAGCTGACGCAATTTCAATCGGACCTCGAAGACGTCGTCACGCCAACCATTGAACAGCTTCACACGCGAATCCAGGAAACAGGGCCCCTGTCATCTGATGACGCAATCAGATTCGTTGCAGATATCACTGCGCTGACAATATTCGAGCTGGCCGAGCGACTTGACGGAAACGCTGACAAAACCGGCGCCCTCAGCTACAGGTTCGCTGCAGCAGAAGGAGAAGAAGTGCGCCTGCCTGCCGAAGTGCTCAGCGCCATCACCGGATGGCTTTCCGCTCCAAAGGATCGAAACCCCCTCGCCGGGAAGACCAGCCACCCGTACCCCTTCGACTTTTACGGAGCGAAAGACTATGCATAGCGATTCCGCACTGCTGCTCATCGGACGACTGTATGCGAAAGTTTACGACCAATCCATGGACTCGGATGCCGCCGAGCACCTCCACCATCTGTTGAGCAATATTCATGACACCACCGCCATCGATGAGGCCATCTACGCCTACCAAGGCGAAATACTCGGCATCCTGCTGGATTCAGTGAATCAGTCCGACTCGCTCGAGTTGTACACGGCGAGTACGTCGCAGCGCGAGTCTCTCAACTTGGCCATCATCGCCCTCGAAGATACACCTCAGTCTACGGCGGCACTCGACGCAATTGCGCAGTTGGCGCAGGTTGAACCACCAGCTCCCGGCCAAGCCAAAATCGACATCCCCACGGAAAATCTCTCGAGCGACGCCCGAAAACTTTCAGCGCTCGGCCTCCACCAGGGCATCGCCATTTCGGTCCCGCATTTGGGCATTCCGATCTTGGAAGGCGACGAAACCACTGACATCTCCACCTCGTCTACCGTATTGGGCGAGCAACGTTACGCCTCTGCCAAAGCCGTACCTAAGTGGCTGACTCACTTGTCGGAGACTCCGTCCGCTGGCTTCGTTACGTACCAGAATTCGCAAGGCGAGACCCTCCAGGTCAAGTTCAATGCCAAGGGAAACTACTTCCCGCTTCTTCTCACGAACCATAACGGAGACCGCCACCTCGACAAACTACCGTCTGCGAGACAAGCCGAAAACCACATCGTGGCCTGGCTCGACAATTCACAATCACCGATCATCTAGCTGCCACTCAAAAGCGGTTTGGTTCTGTTTACTTTGGAGATAGAAAACTGGGGGCCTGACCCCCGACGTGTCTACTTTCCGGGGTCAGGCCCATGAATGTCATGCGCAGGCTAAAAACGGTGGCCTGATCAAGATAAACTGATTGGTAAGGAATTTGTTGTGAAAGAAAGAACGATCATTCCGGGAATACTTTTTGGAATTGTCTTGGGTGTCGTAACCCTTCATGGCGGAGTGCTCCTGTCCACATGGCTTCCAATACCTTTCGTTTTCTATGGGCTACCTCTACCTTCATTGGTGGTGTTGGGTGTATTAGCCATATCTGTCTACATGTTGAAAAAGGATCGGCTTAGCGACCGATCATGGCGTGCTTTTGCCTTCACATTCGCCGCGGCTTTCGTCGTATCCGCGTTCTTATGGGTGAGCACCATTTCTGGCTATGGAAACTTCGCATAGCCTATAGATATGGAACGGTTGTAAGGCCAATTACAGTTAGCCCCTCTAGATTGATGAACTGCTCCCCATTCGCCGATGAGGGCCATTTTCGTTTTCTTCGGCGGCCAGCGCCAATGGGCACGGCTTGCACTGGCTCTGGCTCAGGGCGCGCCGGTGCCGCTGCTCGACGAGCCTACGACCTTCCTCGATCCCGCCCACGCGATTAGTGTTTTGGAGCCCGTTCGCAAGCAAGCCCGCGCTGGTAAGGCAGTCGTTGTTGTGCTGCACGACCACATGTTGGCTGGTCAGTACTCCGACACCAGGGCGGTTATGAACAACGGCGAGGTCATAGCCCGGGGGACTCCCAAGGAAGCACTGCGGAAGGATATTTTAGCCGCAGCCTACGGTATCGATGTAGAAATCTGGGACGATCCTTTCAGCGACGCCCCCGTCATCGTTTCCCGCGCTGTGCTCAAGGGCTAGAGCATTCGAAAGATGAACACCAAAGACCGCAGTTTGGAGTTCGTTCGCAGAGGCTGTAGATGATCGTGGCTAGAGCGGATTTCGGTTTCCGCTCCTCACCGCTATCCCTCATGGAACTCATCCTGTGGCTGCATGGTCTGTCATGGAGAGGGAAGCAATCAGGCTCTAGACAGTAAACCCTTATAAAGCTAAGGTAAGCCTATGCAAAAGAAAGACTTCACTAAAACGCGTGCGGTTATCGCACTCGTAGCCACCTTAGCCCTAGGCGTGGGCCTTGCCGCGTGTTCTTCTGATTCTTCTCAGGGACTGGGTGAAGATAGGAAAATCGAGCGAGTTGTGGCGCTCGATTGGCGCTATGAGGAAATTCTCAAGGCCCTCGATGTGGACCCTGTGGGAATCGTAGAAATCGGCAAGTCGGAGGCACCAACTACTTTGAAGGGCCAGTTAGGTCAGGCGACCTCCGTGGGCCAAGCCAAGCAGCCGAACTTGGAGGTTATCCAGTCTTTGGAACCAGATCTGATTTTGGCTAGCCCTACCCGTCAAGCTGATATCATGCCGCAGCTGGAAGAGATTGCGCAGACGGAATCCTACCCAGATGAAACCTACTCGGACGTGCTGGACTCGATGGATGAGATCGCGGCCAAACTCGGCAAAGAGGAAAAGGCTAAAGACGTCCGTCAGCGCATCGAGGACAAGATTGCTCAGACCAAGGACACGGTAAAGCCGGGGAGTCGTGCGGTCGTGGCTGGCTGGTCCAGCGAGATGCTCTATACCTGGGTCAACCCCTCTTTCCCTCAGTCGCTACTGAGTAAAGTGGGCTATGACTACGCCTTCGAAGGTGAGAAGTCTTCCATCGAATCTAAGACTGATGTAGCGGAACTGACCGGCGATAAGCTCCCTGGAATGAAGGCTGACCGAGTCTTTATGTACAAGGACGTCGAAGCGTTTAAAAAGACGCCCTATGCCAAGGGCAGCGGTGACATCGTAGAGGTAGACCAAGATATCTGGTCGCGCGCTCGCGGGCCACTTTCCGCCGAGCATATGCTCGATGACATTATCGCCGCTGAAAAGTAGTGGCACCTCGAACTAAAGCCAGCGCCTGCTTGGTCCTTGCAACCGCTGCCGCTGCCTTTGTGTGGTGGTGGCGGCTCCGCCATGTTCAGGTGCCAGTTGATACCCCGTGGTTAGAAGAAGAGCTGCATAGCGTGGCTTTTGACCGTCTCCTTGCTACCACGGTGGTCGGTATTGCACTAGGTGTAGGTGGGTTATTGCTGCGCACGGCAACCGCGAATCCGCTCGCCGATCCGTCCATCACTGGTGTGAACTCCGGTGCGGCACTCGGCGCAGTCGCAACCGCAATGTTTTCTGGGAGCGAAACCTCGAGCGTTGACCAGCTGCCCGGTGCGCTGCTGGGTGCGGGGATTGCTGTGGGGGTGACGGTGGGCGTGGGCAAGAGCGGTGCGATCCAGCGCATGGTACTCGTGGGCGTTGCTGTTTCCGCGCTGTGTAGCGCCTTGACCTCCATTTTCTTGGTGATAGATGAAGCTCAACTGGCGACGGTGATGTCATGGCTCTCTGGCCGGCTTGCCGGTGTACGCCTAAGCGATATTATGCCCGCACTGGTCGCTGTGCTGGTCGTGGTTCCCTTGACCTTAGTCGGTGCGCAAACGCTGGACTTGCTCGTAGCCGGTGATGCCGTGGCCGGTGCTGTGGGGGCGAAGCCGGAGCGCATTCGGTTGGCTGCCATTGTGGAGGCGGTAGTGCTCATTGCTCCTTCGGTAGCCGCAACCGGGCCGATTGGATTTTTGGGGCTGATGGCCGCGACCGTAGCGTGGCGGGTGTGCGGCCCGCACCATCGCATGGGGCTGTGTGTGGCTGGAATTGTAGGAGCAGCGGTGCTTCTGGTGGCCGACTCGGTTGGGCAGGCAATCTGGGCGCCGGCCGAGACCCCAGTAGGCATCGTGACTTCTTTGGCTGGCATGCCCTTAGTGCTGTGGTCCGTCCATGCCCTAGGGAGGGGGAGGCATGCGGCATAAGAGATTTGTAGGGGTTCTGGTAGGGCTCATCCTGGCGTTGGTATTGAGCGCAGTTATCGGCATGGGCGTCGGTGCGGTGATGAAATCGCCGGGCGAGGTGACCACTGGCTTCTTTGCCGGAGATCCGCTCATCTGGAAGTACCGCGCACCGCGGATCTTGGTAGGTATTTGCGCGGGCAGTGCCATGGCTGTTTCTGGGTGTCTATTGCAGTCCGCGCTACGCAATCCTTTGGCCGCTCCAGATACGGTGGGTATTACCTCCGGCGGTGGACTCGCGGCCGTTGCGGTACTCATGGGAGTAGGCGCCCTGCCGGCCCACCTGCTGACCTTTATCGCCTTTATCGGCGCGTTGGCTGGAACTGGGGTGGTTCTCCTTTTTGCTGGACGCGGGGTAAGCGATCCGGTGCGCCTGCCCCTTACCGGGGTGGCGGTATCTTTCGGGCTGGGTGCCATCACTGAACTGCTCTTGGTGCGCGCCGCGCCAGAGGCTGGAGCGGCCATGACATGGCTGAAAGGTTCGCTTTACGCCCGCTCGCTTGGCGACGCCGCTATCGTCGCCCCCTTTATCCTTCTCGCCCTAACCATCGCGATGGTGGTGGCAAAGCACCTGGACATGCTCGCGCTGGATGATTCCACCATGGCCGGCATCGGAGTGAGCACCAAGATATGGCGCCTAATAGCAGTGGCCCTGGCCGTTATCCTTGGCGCCGCGGGAGTCGCCGCAGCCGGGGTCTTGGGTTTCGCCGGGCTCATCGTCCCGCATGCTGCCCGCTTGATTGTTGGTGCAAACCTGCGCCGGCAAATGCCCGTGGCGGCCCTAGGCGGTGCGGTCCTTGTGACTGTATGCGATACGTTCGGTCGCTGGGCCTTCGCCCCCACGGAAATCCCCGTCGGCGCGCTCATCGCGCTGATTGGCGCACCCTATTTCATTTTCCTATTGACTCGGCTGACCCGAGTGCGAAACGGAGGCTTGACATGACATTGACGTGTAGCGGATTAACCGTGGGCTACGGGGGTCCCGATGTGGTCAAAGAAGTAAATCTCCACTTAACTAGCGGACAAGTAACGGCTCTGATCGGGCCGAATGGCTGCGGCAAATCGACGCTTCTTAAAACATTGGGCCGCCAACTCACGCCCAGCGCAGGCGCGGTGTACCTCGGGGACCAAAAAATCAGTGAGTATTCCTCGCGTGCCTTTGCCCGTGAAGTTTCTTTTCTGCCACAACATCCCGTGGCCCCGGAAGGGGTATTAGTGCGTGACGTCATCGGTTACGGCCGATATCCCTATACAGGGGCGCTAGCGACGATGCGGGCCGGAGATCATGCAGCGGTTGAGCGTGCTGCCTCGCGTGCTGGGGTGAGCGAGCTTCTCGACGCCCCCGCGGCAGATCTTTCCGGTGGTCAGCGCCAGCGCGTCTTCCTCGCTATGACTTTGGCCCAAGAAACGCCAATTACCTTGCTTGACGAGCCGACTACTTACCTCGATCCCGCGCACCAATTGTCCATTTTGGATCTGATTCGAGATCTCAATGGCACCGGGGTCACAGTGGTCATGGTGGTCCACGATATGGTCCATGCCGCGCGTTACGCCGATAGAATCGTAGCCATGCGTGAGGGACGCATTGTGGCCGAAGGGGCCACCGAGGAGGTGATGACTGCTGAACTCGTACGCGAAACCTTCCATGTTGAGTGTTTAGAGATGACTGATCCCTCCACCGGTCGACGCTTTCCCATACCCATTTCCGTGCACGCTCCTGAATTTTCTGGAACCCTAGAAGGAAGAAGATAAATCTATTTAAAGGAGTACGTAGCAATGGCAAACGAACTAGGCCACGAGGTCGACTTGGACCGCAACGAATACAAGTACCTAGCATCTAAAGACACCGCGTCTTCGGCAGCTAAATCTGACAAGTCCTCGCAGTCCGCTGCAGCTGCAGCTGGTGCCGCAGGTGCAGCCGGCCTGTCCAAGCCGGTCGGAAAGCCGTCTGCGGACGGAGATGAGTCCACCGCAAGCAAGTATGAACCGCAGAACCACGTTGTCGCTGGAGCGGAGGAAGAACATGTGGCTAAAGCTGCCGAGCAGCCGGACCTGCAGGAGAAGCTGGATGAGAACAACGCTGACTACGCGCCGAGCCAGCACATCGTAGGTGAGGCGAAGGAAGAGCACATTGGTTCCGCCCCGCAGCAGCCGGACCTGCAGGAGAAGCTGGATGAGGATAACTCTGACTACGCGCCAAGCCAGCACATCGTAGGCGAAGCAAACGAAGAGCGTGTTGCAACTGCGCCGAACCAGGACAACGTCAACGGTCAGCAGTCCTCTGAGCGCCTGGATCAGCTAAAGGACAAGGCATCCGAGGCTGGTAGCGCCGTCGGCGATGCGTTCCAGCGCGCTAAGGGCTTCGTGGAAGACAAGGCACACGAGTACCAAGAGGAGTCCACGAAGAAGGGTGGCTTCTTTGACCGCGTCAAGGGCGCTGTGCGCGATGCACGCGAGTCCATCGAGGACAAGCGCAAGAACTAACCAGCGTTGATACTAAGCCGCTTTCCCAGGGGTTGGGGACGCGGCTTTTGTCGTATGCGCAATCCGGCTAATCGTCCAAAGCGTGGAGGTAGAGCCGGCTAATCAGGAGGCGCCGCGGCACGTCCACGACGGGGCGCAGGAAGGGGAGGAAGGGCTTTGAGGCGGCGTCGATAAGCAGCAGTGTGCGGCCATCGCGCAGGCGCTCCAGAGCGAAGGTCTCCTCGCCGCGCTCGAGGTGTCCGGGAAGGGTGCCGTAGGTGAACCCGCAGCGGCCGTCCGCGTGGAATACATCGACCACGCGGCAGCGAAAATCCCATGGGCCAAGGCCCATGGTGACCTCCGCGCCGAGCTCCACCACCTCATGGGTGGGGCGCACGCGGAAAAGGCCGCTGCGTTGTATTGACCAGCGGAAAAGCCGGTATGCGGCGGTATCAAAATCAGCGTCGATGACTCGTGACATGTGCAGCTGCGGAAAGCCAGAAGTATCGGAATAAGACAGCGGTGTGACCATGCGCCCGATGATAGGGGAGGGGTGACCACCCCCGAATTCTGGCAGAAATATAACGGCTTGGACACAGTCACAGGAGTTTGCTGCTTCCACAATTTTTTCGTGCCAGTATCGAGCTTGCACGATGTTGACAACTGAAAGTAGGTACCTTGATGCTTCGCATTCCGCACCTTAAGAAAGTCCTGGTGGGCTCGGCTTTCGCTGGTGCGTTTTTCCTGGGATCCCCGGCCGCAGGCGCCCAGGAATTGCCCCAGCCGGATTTCGATTCCGCAGGGATTATTGACCAGGTCCGAGATGGCCTGGCTGGGGTAGGCATCCAAACCCCGCAGGTGGATAAGAACGTCACCGACGCCGTAGATTCCTCTGTGCGCAACGCGCAGCAAGCCGTGCAGCACACGGCCCAGCAGGCGCAGTACGCGGAGCCGATGACCAACCCGAATCCCATCGGCCTAGCGGAGCAGGCCACCCAGCCGGAGTTTAAACCGAAGGGCACCAATCCGAACTACAAGTGGAAAAATGATGGTTTTTCCAAGGTAGCCGCGGGAAAGCCGCAGGCTGATTACGTGCTGCACCGCGTGCCAGGTTCCATGTTTGATGCCCCACGCATTCCAGAAGAGTCTGTTGCAGCCATGAATCAGGGTGAGTCCCTCTATGGTCCAGGCACCCCGCTCTACGTCAATGACAAGACGATGTGCACTCTGACCGTGGCAGGCAACGATAATGCCGGTCGCAAGGTGGGTCTGACCGCCGGACACTGCGGCAATGTAGGTGACCCAGTTACTTCTGCCGATTCGGAGCAGATCGGCCCGACGGGCACCGTGGTGTCCAAGAATGAGGACTTGGACTATGCCGTTATTGAGTTTGGTTCCAAGGCAAAGGTGTCCCGTTCCTATAATGGCGTGACCGTGAATCAGTTGGGCGGTGGCGTCAAGCCAGGGCAGCAGGCCTGCAAGCAGGGCGTTGCCACCGGCAAGACCTGTGGCATTACCTATCAGCAGGCAAAGAAGATTCAGGTAAATCAAGTCTGCGCCATGATGGGTGATTCTGGTGCGCCATTGCTCGTCAATGGCCGACTCATTGGCTCCATTTCCGGTGGATTCCTGCCGGTCAATTTCCCGTGCCGTACCCCGTTGCAGGGGCCGGTGCATAACCCGACTGCTGCCACCAATATGGATGCGGTCTTGGCGGATATGAACCGCCGCGGCGGTGTAGGCGCTGGTTTTACTCTGCCACAAGACTAGCCGCGCCTAACCCTTTGCCCGCTCCCGCTGCTGCAGGGAGCGGGCGTTTTTGCTTATGACTAGTGCCGATAATCACAGTCAATCGGCCCTTGTGTGAAAAGCTTAGGCGGACTAAGGTTAGCCTTATCTAGTAGCTACTTAGGTGTGGCTAATATCACCGGCATGGTCCGGTCAGAGAGAACCGAGGTAACCGCGCGATGTTGCAGCTGTCCTTATTGTCCCGCACCCGGCGCAAACCGGGGTGTGAAAAATCCGAGTGTATGCGCGCCGATCAGGCACCGGTGGACGCTTTGGTGGAACTTCCTGAGTGCTGCTTGCAGCACGCCATCGACGAGCAGCCGGCGTTGGCGCTGCGCTTGCGGGAATTAGGTTTCCGCCCAGGCGTGCGCGTACAGATCGGCCGCAAGGTAGCCGGCGGTGCGCGCCTAGTTACCGTGGGCACCGCCCACTATGCGGTGGATGTGGTTACCCTTCGCCAGCTCGAAGTCATCCCGGTCGCAGCATAATGGCACGAAAAACCGCCGCGCCGAGCTGCCACTCTACCTCCGCCATGCGCATTGCGAAGGAGGGAACGCCGGTCCTCGCATTGGTCGGGGCTCCAAATTCCGGCAAATCTACCTTGTTTAATGCGCTCACCGGAGCGAAGGTGCAAACCGGAAACTGGCCGGGTACCTCCGTTGAGATAAGCCGTGGCTTGTGGAATGCGCAGCCAGAGGCCTTTGACATCATTGATCTTCCCGGTGCCTATTCATTGGACCCAATGAGCCCGGACGAGGAATTTACCCGCGATATGCTCGTGGAGGCTCCGCCGTGTGAGCGCCCCGATGTGGTTGTGGTGCTCGTGGACGCCACTGCGCCGGCGCGCGGACTGAACCTTGCTTTCCAGATTGCGGAGCATCCGTATCGGGTAGTGATTGGGGTGACCAAGGAGGACATCGCTAAGCAGCAGGGCATAAGCATCGATACCTCCGCGCTTTCACACGAGGTGGACATACCGGTAGTCAGCGTTAACGGTCGGCGGCGCGAAAACTTGGATGCGCTCGAGCGCGAGGTTGCCCGTGCAATGCACACTGAGCCGCGGACCATCCGGCCCAATGCTGACCTAGACCAGCGCTTTGCGGATCTGGACGCCGCGGAAAAGGCTGCCGTTTCCAGGACGGACGTCGGCGAACCGCTTAGCCAGCGCGTAGACCGTGTGGTGCTGCACCCCGTGCTCGGCCCGATTCTATTTCTGGCGGTGATGTGGGCTGTCTTCTTCATTACCACTACGGTTGCGGGACCGCTGCAGGACGGCCTGGAGGCACTGATCGCCGGTCCCGTCTCTGATGCCGTGCGCAGCCTCCTCCCAGACCACTGGTTGCTCTCGGGATTGCTGGTAGATGGCCTTATCGGTGGTGTGGGCATGGTGCTGACCTTTGCCCCGCTGCTGGCCCTGATGTTCCTGTGTCTAGCCGTGCTGGAGGATTCCGGTTATATGGCGCGCGCGGCGGTGGTCACTGACCGAGTTATGCGCGCCATTGGCCTACCGGGCAAGGCCTTTATCCCCATCGTGGTGGGCTATGGCTGCAATGTTCCGGCGATTTCGGCGACGCGCGTGCTTGGCGACGTCCGCCATCGCATCCTTACCTGCCTCCTTATTCCTTTCACTTCCTGTTCGGCCCGTCTCATCGTGTTCATGATGCTGGCGCAGGTGTTTTTCCCCGCTCATGCTGGTTCCGCGGTATTCGGCATGTACGTGCTGTCTATCGCGCTGGTGGTGTTGGTAGGCCTCGCCTTGCGCCGCACGGTGTGGCGCGCCATGCCGGCCGAAGCCTTAGTTATCGATCTTCCGGCCTATCAGCTGCCCACCTTTGGCCTCACCCTGTCGGTGATGTGGGTGCGTCTGAAAGGCTTCTTGCATACCGCCGGCGGCATCATCGTCGCCACCGTGGTGGTCATCTGGTTGCTCATGTCCATCCCGGTAACCGGTGGGCACTCTTTCAACGAGGGTGCGGTACCGCCGGAGGATTCCGCCTATGGCGCGGTCTCAAAGGTGATGTCCCCGGTCTTTGCCCCGGCTGGCTTTGATTCTTGGTCACTGACAGGCCCGTTGGTCACCGGATTCGTGGCCAAGGAGACTCTCATTTCTACCTGGGCGCAAACCTATGCGGTAGAAGACGTCACTGATGATGCCCCAGAAGAGCAGGCCGAATCTCCGCTGGCCAGCCACATTCGCGCCGACTTCGACGCGGCCTCTGGCGGGCATGGGCTCGCGGCGGTATGGGCGTACATGGTATTCCTGCTGGCCTATACCCCGTGCGTGGCCACGGTGGCCGCGCAGCGGCGGGAAATAGGCTGGAAATGGACGCTCATAGGTTTCGCCCTTCAGCTCGCCACCGCCTGGATCCTCGCGGTGGGAGTATTCCAAGTCCTCAAGGTCTTCCTATGAGCCCCACGGAGAAGGTCAAGGAGGCCATTAAACAGGGAAAATCCAACCCGGTCGAGATTGCAAAAGCTACTGGGTTAGGGCAGGGGACCGTGGAAGTTATCCTCGCCCATCTCGAGCGCAGTGCGGAGCTGGTGCGCGAATCGCTCACCTCGTGCCCCACGGGCGGCTGCGGCAGTTGCGCGCAGGCGGGTGGGTGTTCCGGAGCGGCGGCGAAGCGCCGCGGTCCGGTGTTACTTCAGCTGCGGAGAAATCCCTAGCGCTGCAGTGCGGCTAGGGCGTGCTTGTGGAGCAGGCCGTTGGAGGCGACGCCGGATCCGCCGTGTGGGCCGGGGTTTCCGTCCAGATCCGTGAACGTACCGCCGGCCTCGGTCACGATGAGGGAGGGCGCGGCGAGGTCCCACAAGGACACCTCGGGTTCGGCGGCGATGTCTACCGCACCTTCGGCCACGAGGCAGTAGGACCAGAAATCGCCATAGCCGCGCAGGCGCCAGGTCTTGTCCGTGAGTGCGAGGAACTGATCGCGCAGGCCGCGTTCGGCCCATCCGGTCAGCGAGCTCATGGCCAGCGAAGAATCGGCGAGCTTTTCCACGTGGGATACGCCCAAGCGCTTCGGCTCGCCGCCGAAAACGCGGAAGGCACCAGCGCCCTTGGCTGCATACCACCGGCGGCGCAGGGCGGGTGCGGAAACAACCGAGACTACCGGTTCGCCATCTTCCAAAAGGGAGATGAGCGTGGCCCATACGGGGACGCCACGCACGAAGTTCTTGGTGCCGTCGATGGGATCGATGACCCACTGGCGGCCCTTATAGCAGGCCTCGCCGCCGTATTCCTCACCCAGCACTTCATCGCGCGGGCGGGAGCGCTTAAGGGATTCGCGGATATGCTTCTCACAGGTGAGATCCGCATCCGATACGGGAGACATATCCGGCTTTTCCTTGACGGAAAGATCCGAGGCCTCGAAACGATGCATGGTCACTACATCGGCATGGCCCGCCAGCTCGAGCGCGAGGCCCAAGTCTTCTTTAAACTTACCCACGGAGCCAATCCTCCATCTGATCCACTACCTGTTTATTGCCGGCCAGGCACCATTCGACGCCGCCGGCTTCTACCTTGCGGGCAGCACCGCCGGCTGCCTCCACGAGGGCTTTGCCGGGGAACCAATCCCAATCCGCTACCGAATGCTGCATCCATGCGCCCCATGTGCCATCGGCCACGGAGGACAGGTCAACAGAACCGGCACCGAGCATACGGACTGTAGCAAAGTTTTCTGCCACGCGCTGCCATGCCCCGCGGATATCCCCATCCGCCAGCGAGGTTGGGTGCAGATACGTGGATAGTGAAATCTGCTCGGCTGGCTTCTCCTGCAGGCGAGTTACTTCCTTGCCGTCGAGGGAAGTGGGGTAGTCCCGGCCACCGAACCAGGTGTACCCCATGGCGGGGCGGTGGACGGCGCCGAGGGTGATCCCCGTGGCGTCGGTAAGCGCGAGGGCAGAGCACCAATAATCGGAGCCGGAAGAGAAGTTGTAGGTGCCATCGACTGGGTCAATGACCCAGGTACGGCCGGACTGGGACTCGCGGGCCGCACCCTCTTCGCCGAGGATGCCGTCTTCCGGACGCACGGCCTCGAGCACACCCGCAACGAAGCGCTCGGCCGCCCTGTCTGCATCCGTAACCACGTCCGAGATAGAAGTCTTTTGCTCTACGTCGACGCCCATCTCGCGCATGCGCCAGGCCAGACGGCCGGCGTTATAGACAAGGGCCTGCGCTAGGTGGGCATCCCCGTCATCCGCGTGCGCAACAATGAAGGTCTTGATGACCGCGTCGATCATCTCCTGCAAGCTCGGCTTTTGATCCATGC
>ERZ1030962.23-NODE-23-length-42204-cov-23.048542_pt1 | contig 42204 bp, 39 predicted proteins | sample MGYA00518597_ERZ1030962 | MGnify/ENA primary metagenome ERZ1030962 (study PRJEB33718, sample SAMN03159703) | human skin metagenome | collected 2014-05-20 | study: EMG produced TPA metagenomics assembly of the PRJNA266117 data set (Human skin bacterial metagenome... | reverse complement strand
TAGGACCGGAACGATCTCATGAGACATGCGGAACGATGTCTCCGAACCAGACACCGCCCCGGGCACCATTGTGAAGTCTCGAGACATCGTTCCTATGGTGTCTCGAGATTTTTCGTTTTTGTTGTGCCCTGGGTGGCGGTGATTTCGTTGTCTTTTGGTTGTAGTAGACCTTGTCGGCTTCCATCGTGTAGGCGGCTATTTGTTCCCCGGTTGCAGCTATTTTGATGGTGACGTGTTCGTCTTTGCATGTCATGGTGATGGGTTTTCCTGTCCATCGGCGCCCGATGTATAGGCGGCGTAGTTTTCCGCGCCACCGCAGTGTAGTTTTGCCGTTTTTGCCTACTTTGTCTGTGCGTAAGCGAAATTCATGTGTGTGTTTGATGGATGCGGGTCTAGCTTTAGGCAGTGCGTTGTAGGCTTCGGCTGGGGTGTAGCGGTGTAGCGCTCTGTGTGGGCGTTTGTAGTTGTAGTATTCGATGATTTCGGTTAACTGTTCATTGAGTTCTTCGATGCTTTTAGCTGTGGCTTTGTTTGCAAGGGCTACTTTAAGTGTGTGATGGAAGCGCTCTACTTTTCCCTGGGTTTGGGGATGGTATGGCTTTCCGTTCTTTTGGATAATTGCTAGGTCTACTAGGAGTTGTTCGAAGCCGTTGCGGGTGGGTTTAGTGCGGTCACAGTTGGTGGTGAAGGCTCTACCGTTGTCGGTGAGGGTTGATTGTGGATATCCGTGACGTTTTCCTGCGTGGATGAAGCTTTCTAAGACATTTTCTACTGTGGCGTGTGTGTAGGCGTGGCAGGAAATGATGAACCTTGAGTGGTCATCGAGGATGGTTAAGATAGCGACTTTTCTATGGCCAGTTATTGTCCAGTCGCTGTAGTCCATTTGCCAGGTTTCGTTGGGCTGGTCTGCTTGAAACCGTCTCCATGAGCTGCGGGGACGCTTTTGCGGTTGTGGGGTGATGTGTCCGTTGTTGGCCAGTACTCGGTGAATGGTTGATGGTGCAGGGGCAGGATTGATGCCGTCGCGTTGCAAGTGCCACGCAATAGTATGTGCTCCTGCGTTTGTGCCTTGCTCTATGAGTTCTTGTCGTAGCTTTAGAATTCGGTCAACCACCGTGGGGGCTAGGGCTCGGGGATTGGTGTGTGGGCGCTTGGACCGGGGTTCTAAGGCCTCTATTCCGCCGTTGTGATAGCGGCGCTGAAGGGTTCGGATCCATCTGGTGCTGATGTTGAAGTGTTCGGCTGTTTCAGCTTGAGTCATGCCGGTAGCAAGCATTGTTTCAATGATGATTTTAGGGGCGGGTTTCGAGTTGTTCTCCACTTATTCAGCATGGCGGAACTATGTCTCGAGACATGCCGGTTCACCCCCGCGGGGCACTCCCGCCCAAAATCGTGCTGCCGGATCGATGTAACGAGACATTCCCGCAGGACAAACCGGAACGATCTCATAAGACATGCGGAACGATGTCATGGAACCAGACACCGCCCCGGGCACCATCGAAATCCGGAGATGGAAACCACAGAAGTTTCCACTCCGGTTCTTTTTATTTTTCCTAGTCGCTGTTCTTCTGCTTCGTGCGCAGCATATCCATGCTCATCAATCATGTACTGGGTAGCAGTATTTAATTCCTGCTGGGAAATATCCCGCAAACTCGGCCCCCGGCCGCTGACCCTCCCCAGTGGTCGTAGTAGTGGGGGTTGGGGTGGAGTTCGGATAGTCCTGCGAAGTGCTCATAACACTAAGGCAACCACACTAACCTTGTGGACAACCCGCACACGGCTAGTGTGGTTATCCACAGAAATCCACGTTGGTTGCAGTGTTCGGTAGCGTTTAGGCGGGCATGTCGGTATGGGCCTCTTGGCTTCAGGCCATAGGCTTCTTAGAAAACCTCCTCAACCGCTACACCCCACGCATCCCGTGCGAGCCGGTCTTTGCGGTCATTGATACCGAAACCACCGGCTTTAACAAGCGCTACGACCGCATCATTGGACTTGCTGCCGTGCGCGCTGACGCATACTTCAATCCCGTTGACTCCTAGCATACATTGCTCAACCCTGACACCAACGCCGTGTTCGCTACTCGGGGGACACCCCCGCCCACCTCGGCACTCAACCCTGCTGTGGGGGTTACTCGTAGCGAAGCGAGCTGAACATCCCGGTTTCCATGTGATAGGCGTTATGGCAGTGAAATGCCCACTCACCGGGGTTGTCAGCGATCAGGTCGGCGATCATGGTTTCACCGTGGCGGAGAAGGACGGTGTCCTTGCGTAGCCCGTCGCTGCCGGGCAGCGCCCACGTGTGGCCGTGGATGTGCATGGGATGGGGCATCATGGTCCTGTTGCGCATGACCATCCGCAGGCGCTGGCCCTCCTGCACGGTCGCGGAGGAGGATTGGCCGTCGGTGAGAATGCTCCATTCATACGGCATCATCTGCCCGCCCAGGTCGATGCTGACTTCTCGGTCTGGTGTGTCCTCGGGCAGGAGTGCACGGTCTGCTGGCTTCAGGGAGGACAGAAGCAGTCCGGTGGACGACAACTCGGGGAAGTCGACATCGGGGTGGGGGGCCTGGCCGCCGGCGGTGCGGATGACGGCGAAGGCGCGGTCATCCTTACCCACCGCCAAAGCCGTGAGCGGGAAGATGCCGTCGTCGAGGATGACCTCGACGTCGACACGCTCGCCCATCGACAGGTAGATCGATTCGGTCTCCCGGGGCTGGACAGGGAAGCCGTCGGTGTGGGTGACGGTCATGCGGTGGCCACCGAGGGCCACCTTGAAGATGGTGTCACCGCCGGAGTTGATAAACCGCAGGCGGGCCTTGTCGCCCGGGCGAGCCTCGAAGGTCCGGTGAGCACGGGGGATACGTCCGTTGATGAGGTAGTGCGGATACATCACATCGCCGGCATCCCCGCCCAGTACCCGGTCCGGGGTGCCGTGCATCATATGGCCGTGGCCTCCCATCCCCTTCTTCCCGTTATGGTCGCCCGAACCCATTCCGGTGAGCTTGTCGAGCTCATCGTCGGGAGTGCCCTGAATGCCATCGACCCAGTCGTCGAGCACGATGGTCCACTCGACGTCCTGGTCCTCAGCGTCTTGCGGGTCACGGATGATCAGTGGGGCGTGGAGGCCGCGATCAAGCTGCAGGCCGGAGTGGGAATGGTAGAAGTAGGTGCCACCGTGGGGGACTTCAAAAACATAGGAGAAAGACTTGCCAGGTTCAATGGGGTCCTGGGTCATGCCGGGCACACCGTCGGCTGCGTTGTGGAGTGCGATGCCATGCCAGTGGATGGAGGTGCTCTCAGGCAGTTCATTGGTGATATCGACCTGGAGGACGTCGCCGGCGGTGGCCTCAATGGCCGCATCCCCGGTGTCAGAGACGTATCCCCACGTCTTGGCTTCGATGCCGCCGATATCCAGAGAGAGGGGCCGGGCGTTCAGTGTCCGGCGCACCGTCGGCTCACCGAGCGCAGTGGGGGTGGGAGTGGGGCGAAGAGAGGAACCTGGTGCCGAGGCAGCGGGTCCAGGGTCGCTGGTGCAGGCGGCCACGGTCCCGGTACCGGCGAGGACGAGCCCGCCGAGCAGAAACTGTCGTCGGGAAAACGCGTTCATCATGATTTAACCTTCCTTGGTGCAAGATTTCAGTGACACGGGAGACAGGCGCAGGTGAGGACCCTGCTGAGCCATCACGTCAGGCGCAGGTCTGTGACACAGGTGGCACCGTCGTCGGCGGTGGAAAACTCCGCGGTGCCGGTACGCCCCTGGTAGCTGACCTCAATCAGGCCGGTGGCATCATCGGGAAGCCAGAAGCCAATAAACCCGTTGTCGAAGGTGGTTGTCGTCTCGTCCACCAGCACCTCACCGGTCGCCTCATCGGTGATCGTGACCTGGATATCCTCATTGTCGAGTTCCCCCTGGCAGGTCGTGAGGCTGTGGTAGAAGCAGTCGTGGGTGGAGGTGAGATAGGGTGCGATTGAGACATACGTCTGATTGTCGGGAAGATCGAGCGCAACTTCCTGGTCATCGCTCGAGAGCAGCAGTTCATCGGCACGCACCGAGGCGATCAGGTCCGTGGGACGCTCAGTGACCTTCTGCCGGTCGAGGTGATCAATGATTTCCACCGCGTCCATGTCGGCCAGGCCATGGGCAGTCAGGAATGTGTCCTGGGATACCGTCCTGTCGGCGGTGGGTTCCGGGTCGGCGGCCGAACACCCCGTGAGGGCAAGGGCAAGGGTGGCGGCTGCGATCGCTGCTCGTTTCACTTCAATCTCCTTGGATCGTGGTAAGACCATAAGAAGACACCGCCTCAAGGTCGATGCCATACCTTTATCTAGCACGGGTGCCTGACGGACTAGAATTCAAAAACCCTGTTCACAGCCTTATAGCAGGGCAAAAAGGGGGTGAATTCGGTGGGCTGGGTCACCACCGGAACACCACCCCACAGCCGTGGGCGATGTCCTTCTACCCGCCCTGGGTATGCGGTGCAGGCAGTGAAATCCCTGGTGGTGCCTGCTGAACCGACCAGGGGGGCGATGCCGCCGGCCCGGGGTCGGGCACAGGGGTGACGGCGGTCGAAGGGTGATGTTTGAAGATTTGATGAAGATTTCCCCGCCGGGTACTGAGCGAGGGTGGTATTCCCCCCTGGCCGGAGCGATACTGGGGTCTATGGCTGACCGCACACCGACCACCGCTACGCCCCCGGGGCGGGTGCTGGTCGTCGATGATGAACAACCCTTGGCTCAGATGGTGGCTTCCTACCTCATCCGGGCCGGCTTCGATACCCGCCAAGCGCACACCGGTACCCAGGCCGTGGACGAGGCCCGTCGCTTTTCCCCCGATGTTGTGGTGCTGGATCTGGGGCTGCCCGAACTCGACGGCCTAGAGGTGTGCCGACGGATCCGCACCTTCTCGGACTGCTACATCCTCATGCTCACCGCACGGGGCAGCGAGGACGACAAGATCAGCGGTTTGACCCTGGGGGCGGATGACTACATCACCAAACCTTTTAGCATCCGGGAACTGGTGACCCGGGTGCATGCGGTGCTGCGACGCCCGCGCACCAGCACCACCCCACCGCAGGTGACCACCCCCTTGATCGTTGGTGACCTCATCCTTGACCCCGTCGCCCATCAGGTGCGGGTGGGGGAGACGACCGTGGAGCTCACCCACACGGAGTTCGAGCTGCTGGTTGCCCTGGCCCTGCGCCCCGGCCAGGTGCTGACCCGCCACGACCTGGTCACCGAGGTCTGGGACACCACCTGGGTCGGTGATGAACGTATCGTCGATGTCCACATCGGCAACTTGCGTCGCAAGCTCGGCACCGACACCCGGGGCCGGGGGTTTATCGATACCGTGCGTGGCGTGGGCTACCGGGTGGGGCAGCCATGAATCACGGACCCGGCCTGACCTTCCGCTTCCTGGCCGCCCAGGTGTTGGTCGTGGTGATTAGCCTGCTGGTGGCCGCGGCCGTGGCCACGATGGTGGGCCCGACCCTGTTCCATGATCATATGTTGATGACCGGCCGGGAGGACCCCTCGCTGGAGCTGTTCCATGCCGAGCAGGCCTACCGGGGCGCCAACCTGATCACCCTGGCCGTCGCCCTGCCCACCGCCTTAATCAGCGCCCTATTGGCCAGCCTGTGGTTATCGCGTCGTCTGCGCACTCCCCTGCAGGATCTCACCCGCGCCGCTACCAGCCTGACGGCCGGCAACTCCCGTATCCGCGTGCCCGCCGGAGAAGCAGGCCCCGAGGTCACCACCCTGGCGCATGCCTTCAACACCATGGCCGACCGGCTGGAGCACACTGAACAGGTCCGCCGCCAGATGCTCTCTGATCTGGCCCACGAAATGGGCACCCCCTTATCGGTGCTCACGGTCTACCTCGATGGTCTCCAGGACGGGGTCGTGGACTGGAATAATGCCACCCACACGATCATGGCTGACCAACTCACCCGCCTGACCCGGTTGATGGAAGACATCGACGATGTCTCCCGAGCCCAGGAACATCGGATCGATTTGGACCTAGCGGAGGAAGGGCTCGGGGATCTGCTCCATACCGCCGCTGCTGCCGCGGGGGAAGCTTATGCTGACAAAGGCGTCGATTTACAGGTCGAGACCATTACGGACACCGCCCGGGTGCTCGTGGACCGGCAACGCTTCGGCCAGGTGATGAGCAATCTCCTGTCGAACGCGCTACGGCACACCCCGGCCGGCGGGCAGGTCCGGATCAGCGTCCACCGACAGGGGGCGTCCACCGCGCTCATTCACGTCGCCGATGACGGCGAGGGCATCCCACCTGACCAGCTCGGATACATCTTCGAACGCTTCTACCGGGGGGATGCCGCCCGCAGCCGGGACAACGGCGGGGCCGGTATCGGTCTGACCATCTCCAAGGCATTGATCGAGGCTCACGGCGGCACTCTCACCGCCACCTCCCCCGGACCCGGTCGCGGAGCGGTGTTTGCCCTCCGCCTCCCGCTGTCCCCTCCCGACAGTGACGAGGCTGCTCGGTGACCACACCCTGCCCCGCGTGAGGGCCGTGCCCTTCACCCCTTGAAAATATACCCCGGGGGGGTATACGCTAGGGAATATGCCCCAGGGGGGTATGCGCTAGAGAGCGGCATCGCCGCACCCCACCGAACCGAAGGAGCTTTCCCATGATCACCTCCCCGCCCCGCCTCTTGCCGATGGCCTCCCACGGCTGCAGCTGTTGCGGACCTGCCTCACGTGCCGACACCACCTCCATCCCTGCCGCCAGCGACTCGTCAGCAGGAGGGTCCTCCCCTAGCTACCAGGTCACCGGCCTGACCTGCGGGCACTGCGTGAAAAGCGTGACCCAGGCCCTTCAGGCCCTTCCCCAGGTCGACGACGTCCAGATTGATCTCGCTGCTGGTGGTGTTTCCACCGTCACGGTCACCGGTGTCGTACCTCCGGAGATGGTTCGCCGGGCCATCGAGGAGGCCGGCTACACCGTCTTATCCTGATCAGTTTTACCCATCATCTCGACCCCGACCGGGTTGAGCGAAAGGAACGTCATGAGCACTCCCCACCATTCGGGTGATCACCATGGTGATCACCCCGCTCCGGAAACAGACCACACCCACCACCCGGATCATGCCGGCCACGAACACCACGCACATGCCGACACCCACGGCCAGGCGATGCCCCACGATCACCCGCACTCCGCCCTGGACGAAGACCACCACGTTCATGGTCACGGCGAACACGCCGGACACAGCACCGCAATGTTTCGGGACCGCTTCTGGTGGTCGCTGATTCTGTCCATTCCCGTCGTTATTTTCAGCCCCATGGTCGCCCAGCTGCTCGGCTACCACCTCCCGGCATTCCCCGGATCCACCTGGATTCCCCCGGTGCTGGGCACGATCATCTTCGTCTACGGCGGAACGCCTTTCCTCAAGGGCGGATGGAAAGAACTGAAATCCCGCCAACCCGGGATGATGCTCCTGATCGCCATGGCCATCACCGTGGCGTTTGTCGCCTCCTGGGTCACCACTCTGGGGCTGGGCGGTTTCGAGCTGGACTTCTGGTGGGAGCTGGCCCTGCTGGTGACCATCATGCTGCTGGGCCACTGGCTGGAGATGTCCGCTCTCGGGGCTGCGTCCTCCGCGCTTGACGCGCTGGCTGCCCTGCTGCCGGATGAGGCCGAGAAAGTCATCGACGGGACCACCCGCACCGTGGCCATCTCCGACCTGGTCGTCGACGACGTCGTGCTGGTGAGGGCCGGTGCCCGGGTGCCGGCCGACGGAACCATCCTCGATGGAGCCGCCGAATTCGATGAGGCGATGATCACCGGCGAATCCCGTCCCGTCTTCCGCGACACCGGTGACAAAGTGGTCGCCGGTACCGTGGCCACCGACAACACCGTCCGCATCCGGGTGGAGGCTACCGGCGGGGACACCGCCTTGGCCGGGATCCAACGCATGGTTGCCGACGCCCAGGAGTCCTCCTCCCGGGCCCAGGCCCTGGCGGATCGGGCGGCGGCGTTGTTGTTCTGGTTCGCGCTGATCTCCGCTCTGATCACTGCGGTGGTGTGGACCATCATCGGCAGCCCGGACGATGCCGTGGTGCGCACGGTCACGGTGCTGGTCATCGCCTGCCCGCATGCCCTGGGTCTGGCGATTCCGCTGGTCATTGCGATCTCCAGCGAGCGGGCCGCGAAATCCGGGGTGCTCATCAAGGACCGGATGGCGCTCGAGCGGATGCGCACCATCGACGTGGTTCTCTTCGACAAAACCGGCACCCTGACCGAGGGTGCGCACGCGGTCACCGGTGTCGCGGCAGCTGTTGGCGTCACCGAGGGCGAGCTGCTGGCCCTGGCCGCCGCCGCGGAGGCCGACAGCGAGCACCCCGTGGCCCGCGCCATCGTGGCGGCCGCGGCCGCTCATCCCGAGGCCTCCCGTCGGCAAATCCGTGCAACTGGTTTCAGCGCCGCCTCCGGCCGGGGGGTCCGGGCCACTGTCGATGGCGCTGAGATCCTCGTGGGCGGGCCGAACATGCTGCGCGAGTTCAACCTCACCACCCCGGCCGAGCTCACCGACACCACCAGCGCCTGGACCGGGCGTGGGGCCGGTGTGCTCCATATTGTCCGCGACGGTCAGATCATCGGTGCGGTGGCCGTCGAGGACAAGATCCGCCCCGAATCCCGCGCCGCCGTGAAAGCCCTGCAGGACCGCGGGGTGAAGGTCGCGATGATCACCGGCGACGCCCAGCAGGTGGCCCACGCCGTCGGTCAGGACTTAGGCATTGATGAGGTCTTCGCCGAGGTCCTGCCCCAGGACAAAGACACCAAGGTCACGCAGCTGCAGGACCGGGGTTTGAGCGTGGCCATGGTCGGTGACGGTGTCAATGACGCCCCCGCTCTGACCCGCGCGGACGTCGGTATCGCCATCGGTGCCGGCACGGATGTGGCCATGGAATCTGCCGGGGTGGTCCTAGCCAGTGATGACCCGCGGGCAGTGCTGTCGATGATTGAGCTGTCCCAGGCCAGCTACCGCAAGATGATCCAGAACCTGATCTGGGCTTCTGGCTACAACATCCTCGCCGTGCCGTTGGCCGCCGGAGTGCTCGCCCCGATCGGGTTCGTGCTGTCCCCGGCCGTGGGCGCGATCTTGATGTCTGCCTCGACCATCGTGGTGGCCTTGAACGCCCAGCTGTTGCGCCGCATTGATCTGGATCCGGCTCACCTGGCTCCGACCGAGTCGAAAGAGGAACACGCCACGCCTACTCCGGCATCCACCGCCGTCCACTGATCCACCACTTCTCTCCACTGCCCCCATATGCCCCTGAAAGGTACTGTTGCAAAGTTGGGGCAGTAGGAAGAGTGACGTGAAATAGTCACAGTCATGGGTACCTTTTCCGGTTGTCATTTCTTCCCGTGGCATCATTTTGTAGGCACTGGGTGGTACTGCCGCTACGGGGTCCGGGCGGTCACCGCCGGTGGCCAGACCCTGGACTTTTACCTTTCTCCGAAGCGGAACGTGGCCGCAGCGAAGCGTTTCCTGGCCAAGGCCGTCAGATTCAATGCGTCAGCCGGGTATCCCAGAGTGTTCAATACCGATAAAGCACCCTCCCTAGCTAGGGCAATCGCCGAGTTGAAGTCAGAGGGAATCTGCCCGCCAATAGTGGAACACCGGTAGGTGAAATACCTCAACACCATCCTGGAAGGCGACCATGGTCGGCTGAAGCGGATCCTCGGGCCGAAAGGGATGGAGGCGATGTACTCATTGCGGAAAGGGCATGGCGTGATGTTTGCCTACGGGCAACCGACCCCGGACGCGGGGATCGTCAACCGGGTCTTCGAGACGGCCTAACAACGCCCACACGCAGCGGCCGTCAGGGAATGAGAAACTGAGTCTTCGCTGCTCTCCGCCCAACTTTGCAACAGCACTTTCTAGTCGCTGTTCTTCTGCTTAGTGCGCAGCATATCCATGCTCATCACAGCGCCGAGGATGGCAGCGTGCTGTTGCTCGTTGAGCCCCGCGGTGATGGCCAGGCAGTACGTATTTTTGCCCATGAAGTAGTTGCCCACGCCGGTCCACTCGTTGGTGACGTTGGCAAGCCGGCGGCCCCGCGAGGTAATAGTTAAGTTCCAATCCCAGAAGTCGCCGTGAATTTCGACGTCGGCAAAGCCCTCCATGGTCAAGTCCAACTTTGTCTTGAGCAGGGAAAAGCGCTTGGTGATGACGGCCATGGGCGCCGCAATTCCCGGCAAGTGCACCTCATAGGTGTCCCGCAGAAAATTCGGCGGGTCCGAAATCGTCATGACCGTTTGGAGGGGATTGCCCTCGGCATCCGTGATGGCAACCTCCAAGCTGCGGGAGGATTTCAGCACCATGTCCTTGAGACTGGTGGACTGAAGGATGGTGCCCACAGGGGTGCCGTCTAGATCGGTGATCATGAACTGATCGTTGAGGAAGGACTTGGTCTGGGTAATTACGAGCTCATCTAGCGTGAACAAATTTTGCGTCATGCCAGCCACTTTAAGGCAGATTGCGGATTTATTCCTCCTCCCTAGGGGTGGTTTTCTGCTGGCGCATGAGTTCTTGCGCCTCCTCATAAGCTCGGGCGCGGTGGGAGGTCATGGTTTGGGCGAAGGTCTGCACCCAGTTCTTGTTCTTCTGCGCCAATGGGCCAGAGGGTTCAGTGGTGGTCCAGGTGCCATCCTCAAAAAGCCAGATGATGTCGCGCGTATGTGGATCCATGACATAAAAGGCCCGGCCATCGGTCTTTACGTTGTGGTGGTGCTGGCATAAGCAGGCGAGGTTTGCCGGGGTGGTCGGCCCGCCGTCCGCGTGGTTGATGCGGTGATCCTTCTGGCAGGCGGATGCCGGGCGGTTGCAGCCGGGGTAGCGGCAGGTGCCGTCGAAACCTTCCAGGTACGCGGCCATGGCGGCGGGAGTGACATAGCCCTTGACCTGGTGGTTAGGGTCCATCTCCCGGATTTTAGTGTAGGGCAGCGCATTGGAGCGCGCCGGGTCGAGCCAGCCTACGGACTCAATAAATGCCGGGGAATTGGGCACGTCGGTGGCCTTGTAGGCGTTGAGAATGATCTCGGGGGCTTGGGTGCGGCCGGTGAGGAGTGCAATGGCGGCGTCGGCAAGCGAGCAATCTAGCTCCAGCGCGGTCTGCCGGACGCACTTATCGACGCTCGCGATAACCGCCGGGTCCGCACTCAAAGTCACCGCCGAGGTGTTATCACCCCAATTTTCCATGGTGTAGCGCGGCTGTGTAGGGCCCTGAGTGACGGCTAGCGTGTCATCGGCGAGGTTGATGAGCTCGTTGAGTTTGCGCTTGATCTGTGCCTGCGTGCGCATGGTCTGGTTCGGTCGGGTAGGGGTGAGGTAGGCGGTGAGCTGCTCATCGATGCGCGCCACCACCTCCGGCGTCGGATTGCCCAAGCGGTTGAGGGACTTATTGATGGCAATAATCCGGTCGAGGTCCAAGTGGTAGAGGCGGTGCTGCAGCGCTTGGAGCTCGGGCAGCTCCTCCAAGCGGTGCAGCGCCATGAGGATATGGCTAATCCGGCCTTCATTGACGCCGGTGGTGCGGTAGAGGGATTGGGTGACTAATTCGAAATCAGAATCGAGATCGGGCACTTGGCTTACCCAGAACTCGTATTCCGCCTTTCGCATCTCAAAGGCTAAGCGTGTGGTGGGGTCGGTGGTGTTGGTCGTGGAAAAGTAGGGTTCTTCCATGGCGCATCGTACCTAAATTATCGTGTGAACTTGAGTACGATTCACACCTTATAATATCCCTCGGACACGAGCCCCTTCCTTCGTATTTACACAGCTCAAGAGCTATATTCTGGATCCTTGGTGGGTAGAGTAGTTTCGCTTTTTTGTGCCGCATATTTCTTCTCTTGCTTGCGTATGAAACGCAGGCCCCAGATAATCAGTGTCCACGTAATGAGAGCGGTAAGGAAAAAGGTCACCGGCCAATCACCCGTAATGATCAGCGAGGCATTGAACAGGGTATGTAGGGCGATACCGGCCAGCCAGAATCCGGCCACCTGCCAATACCCGTGGCGCGCGCCCGCATAGAGCTTGCCGACGCCCCATGCCGCAACCCCCGTATACAGTGCATGGCTAAAGGCGCCAGTGAAGAATCGTCCGATACCAGTAATGATGACGCCCCAGAGGTCGCCGTCCAAGTTATCGATGGCCGCGTGGAGGATGAACGGCACATTTTCCATGGCATCAAAACCAAGGCCTATGGCCATGCCGATCGCGGCGGCTTGGTAGGGATGCCGCACGTTCTTAAAGGCTGCAACGATAATGACAACGCCGAGGAGCTTGATGGTTTCTTCCGGAAGCGGCGAGTATAAGGCTGCGTCGAGGTGGGTGATCCCCAGCTTGTTTGAAATTCCCACCATTTGGTTGTTGAGGCTTACCACCACCGGCTGGGCGAGCGCGCCCCACAGGATGCCGTGCCACATCGGCCGCGGCTTAAACCACCAGAATCCCAGACCGAGTGTCAGGCCAGCGCAGATGAGCGCACCGATGAGCCCAACCTCGGTAAACCGGCGATCGGCCAAGAAGAAGCCGGCGACTACAAGGCCGAAAGCGATAGATAGCCAGTACAGATTCTTCATGCCTTTTCTACCTCCTGGGCAAGTTCTGCAGCGCGCGGTCCGCGCAGGGAGAGGAACGTGGTGGGGCCATCGCCCTCGATGCTGATGGCTACGAGGTCGCCATCGCTAAGCGTGCGCTTATCCCCGTCGCGGTCGATGTCTCCTTCCGGCATGGCCGTACCTTCACCCATTGCCCGGAGGTAGCGCCGAGTGGCTTGGTCTTTGTCCTGTACACCGACTTCTTTAGCGCGGATCTGGGTGCCGTCACAGTCCCAGCGTGGTTCACTGCTGGTGGAGCCATCTTCTTCCGTGCAGGATAATCCGGGGATGCGGGCCTTTCCGGCCTGCACTTCAGAAGTGGGGTTGTCATACATGTCTGGCAGGAGCGCATTGGTGCCGTAGATGGCGCCAAATACTACGCCCGCCGCGAGGATGAGTGGTGTGCTTTTCATGCCTTCAACGCTAGGTACGCACTGCTCAGCGCGGTATCCTCCGCGGGGAGGATTAGGCCGGTCGCAGGGAGGATTTCTTCCCCATAAGTTTCCTTAAGCCCTGTGATAGGTTGGGTGCGTGTTTGAGGAGCTAGCGGAAGAAGCAGAGGCAAAGGACGAGCCCACCCGCGTGTGGTGGCAGTGGTGGGCACCCATCGCCATGGCCGCGGTCTTTGTTGGTCTGCCGCCCGCGGTCTATCACCTAGTCTCCGGCGTAGTTCTGCTCATCCTCATGGCCGTGCTGACGGTGGTCATTGCTCTTGTCGACGGCGCCACTTTCCGCGCCTCCTGGACCATCTTCTGTGTGGCAGGGCTGGCCTATTTTACCGCCATGTCCTTGTACTTCAACGAGGGCACCTGGATATACCTCCCGGTATTTGTTTTCCTGGCATGGGCCGCGAGCAGGCTGGGTGCCGTGGTGGGCTCCAAGGCAGGGAAGAGCTAATGGAGACGTGGCGCCTAGAGCACCCCGAAGTGGGCACCATCGAGGTGCAGCGCGGGTACGATGCCGAGTTCGCGGAGATGGGCGAGTGGCCAAAGAAGGCCAAGGATTTCACCCCGGTTCCAGGCGATGCCTCGCTGCCGGAGCGCCTTCGGCTTTGGCAGAAAAACCCCAGCCCGCGCCTGCAAATTGTGGTGAATGGTCAGGTACGCAGCCGCCACGATCGGCCCCGCGCAGGGCGCTATTCGCTCAAGAAGAAGATTGAAAAAGATCTCACCCTGCTCGAGAACTCCGCCTCGCGCAGCAAACCTTACCTAGATATCCAAGCCTCCCCCTTTGGCGAGCTCTTAGACGTCTGCTACCGCAATGGCGAGGAGGCAGTTGCCCTCGATCCGCCGGCCGGCTCCGTGGGGGAAAAGCGCCGCCACGCCATGGAGGAAAGCTCCTTTAAGCGGGTGCTATATCCGCTTTTGGGTGGCCTGGGGAAGTCCGGCTGGGCCATTGGCGTGATCGTGCTTGGCCCGATCATCAGCCGCATTTTGTCCCGATTGCTGCCGGATTGGGAGCTGCCGGAGATTAACCTGCCGGATATCGCGCTCCCGGTGCCGGAGTTTCCGCAGATAGAGCTGCCGGTGCCGAATATTGATCTCAATATTGACATAGACCTGCCCGATTGGCTCGTATTCTTGATGGACTACAGCAAGGTGTGGGTGCCGATCATCATTGCCATCGTGGTGGGCATTCAGGCAGTGCGCAATGCCAAGAAGTCTGAAGAAAAGAAGCAGCAGTGGCAGCAGAATGGCGCGTATGCTGACGGCCATGAAGATTCACGGCGCGATTGATGCGGAAGGCCGGTGCAAGCACTGGCATTCGCCGCTGGATGTGGTGGCCAATAAGTGCGCCACCTGCGGGGAGTATTTTGCCTGCGCGCTGTGCCACGCCGAGCTTACGGACCATGAGTTTGGGCCGATGCTTGCCGACGCCCCCTCAGTCCTCTGCGGGGCCTGCCGCACCGAGATGAACTACCACGCCTATTCCGCCGCGCCTGCCTGTCCCCACTGCGGGCATAAATTTAATCCCGGCTGCAGTGCGCATGCCGGGATCTATTTTCAGCTAGACCGCTAAGCGGTCCGGCCAAGTCAGTGTCTTAGAAGGAAGACAGCTGCTGCAGCTGCTGGATCTGCGGAATCTGTGGCAGCTGGAACTGGGATACAGCGTTCTGGGCAATCTTGGCCGCGTCCGGGATGCGGAAGGTCTGGCCCAAGAAGGGGACGTCGACAGTCGGCTGGCCCGGGATGGTTCCCAGCTCGATGACCTTGGCGTTCTTGGCTGGTGCCGGTGCCGGAGCCGGAGCCGGCTTTGGCGCGGGGGCATTGCCGCGCTGGCCGCCAGTGTTGACCGGCTTGCCCTGGCCAGTGGTGCCGTTTAGGCCGCAGCGAGCAATGGCCTCATCCATGCGGCCGATGGCGCCGCGGACTTCGTTGCCGCGTGGGTGCACGGTGGCAACGGCGAGGGCCTGGGACTTCTTCTGGTTGTAGTCAGCGGAGTTGGTCCAGTACTGCTTGGCCTGGGAGCAGGAAATCTGGCCGGCAGGCATCTTGGCTAGGAGGTCATCAACGGCGTCGGCATGGGCAGCGGCAGGGGTAGCGAGGGTTACGGTCAGGGCGGTAGCTGCAGATAGCAGCGCGGACTTACGTGCAAAGCTCATGCCAGACATCTTGCCATAAATGTTACTCCTGTGACAGGCCTAGGAAGCGATTGACCAGGCTGCGGTAAGCGCGCACGGTGAGTTCGAGGTCTTCTAGGTAGAGGTGCTCGTCGTGGCTGTGCAGCTGCGAATTGGCACTGGCCATATCGCGGCCCTCGGCGTGCATGGCAAAGCCATAGGCATTGCCACCCTTGCGGCGGGCGAAGCGCAGATCGGAGCCGCCGGTGGCGTGGACTGGGACAACGTCCTTGTCGGGGAAGAATTCCTTGGAGGTGGCCTCAATCGCCCGCCAGAGCTCGGTATCGGTGGAGGATTGCGTGGCATCTTCGGTGATGAGGTGCTCGATTTCTACCTCATCGGCCATGTCCCCGAGGGCGCTGCGCAGGAAGTCATCCAGATCCTCCTGGGTCTGGCCCGGGAAGGGGCGCACATCCATTTCCAGGTAGGCGTGCGAAGGCAGCACGTTGATGGCGCCGCCCGCGCGCAGTACGGTCTCGGCGATGGTGGTGTGGCTAAAGGCGTGGGCGTAGGCGTCGAGGTTGCCGAACTTGGAGTAGTCCCCCGTGCCGTCGATAAGCTCTTGCTCCGTCTGGGGATCAAACTTGAAGGTGCGCACGAAGCCCTCCCAGATCTCATTGGAGGCTGTGGGCGGCTCAGCGGTGGCGATGCGGCGGGCCACCTCGCCGATCTTCACGATGGCAAAGTCCTTGCCATAAGGCGTGGAGCCATGGCCGGCATCGCCATGCACGTGCAGGCGGCGCTGGCCGGCGCCCTTTTCTCCCACGTTAAAGCCCACCGCGCCGGGCAGGTGGCTGCCGCCGGTTTCAGATAAGCAGTTCTTCCAGGAAAAGGCGTCGGGGTGGTTCTCGGACATAAAGCGCACGCCGAGCCCGCCGCGGGCCTCTTCATCGGCCATGCCGACGAAGGCGAGGGTACCGCCCGTGTTACCCGCGCGGGCGACCTCGCGCGTGACGGCGGCCATGGTGGCGGTAATGAAGAGCATGTCTACGGAACCGCGGCCGTAGAGCTTGCCGTCCTCGATGAGGGCCTCGAAAGGCGGCTTGGTCCACTTCGGCTCGTCCACGGGGACGACGTCCGTGTGGCCCATGAGGGTCAGCGGTTCCTTGTCCGGATCGCCGGGGACGGTCACCACGATGGAAACACGGCCCGGGTGGGACTCGAAGCGCTCAATCTGCACGTCTTCGCCCGCAAAGAATTTTTCCAGGCTATCCGCATTGCGCACCTCGTGGCCGGAGTCTGGCGTGAGGTCATTAACGCAGGCATTGCGGATCAGCTCTTGGAGGAGGGAGAGGGTGTCATCATAAAGCGTCATGCCCCCGAGGGTAGTTCCGTACAGATTTATATGTGGTTTTAACCAAAGTTGAACGCCGTTCAAGTAGGGTTTACCACCATGAGCATCGTTGACATCGCCCGTGAGAAAGCCCTGGAGCAAGGCAAAGGCCTTAACCAGGAAGAGCTACTGCAGGTATTGCAGGTTCCGGATTCCCAGCTGGAGGAGATCGCCGATATTGCCCACCAGACCCGCCTGAAGTGGTGTGGCCCGGACGTATCGGTGGAAGGCATTATCTCCATTAAGACCGGCGGCTGCCCAGAGGACTGCCACTTCTGTTCCCAGTCCGGCCTTTTTGAGTCCCCGGTGCGCGCCGTGCGTCTGAACATTCCGGAACTGGTGGAGGCGGCACAGAAGACCGCTAAGTCCGGCGCCACCGAGTTCTGCATCGTGGCCGCAGTGAAGTCCCCGGACGATCGCCTGCTGGACCAGGTGGGCGAGGCGATTGCCGCAATTAATGACGCCGTCGATATCGAGATTTCTTGCTCGCTGGGCACCCTGACCCGCGAGCAGGCGAAGCGCCTGAAGGATATGGGCGCGCAGCGCTATAACCACAACCTGGAGACCTCCCGCTCCTTCTTCCCTAATGTGGTCACCACCCACACCTGGGAGGAGCGCAAGCAGACCCTCGACTACGTGCGCGAGGTAGGCATGGAGGTCTGCTGCGGCGGCATCATCGGCATGGGCGAGTCCCTGGAGCAGCGCGCCGAGTTCGCCGCGCAGCTGGCAGAGATTGATCCGTGCGAGGTACCGATGAACTTCCTTGATCCGCGCCCGGGCACCCCCTTCGCGGATCGCCCGCTGGTTCCCTTGGGTGAAGGCCTGCGCGCCGTGGCGGCATTCCGCCTGGCCATGCCGTCTACCACCTTGCGCTTTGCTGGTGGCCGCGAGCTTTCGCTTGGCGACGACGGCACTGAGCGCGGCCTCCTCGGCGGCATCAACGCCATTATCGCCGGCAACTACCTGACCACCCTGGGCCAGCAGATTGAAAAGGATGTGGATATGTTGAACCGCATCGACCTGCCGATTAAGGCCCTGTAGTGCCTGGTTTATTCGGGCCAACATCCGAATTGGCTGCCGCCGTCCTTTCCGGGGACGAGCCGATTTTTCATCCGAATACCGGCAAGCCGATCGAAGAGGTCTTCACGCTGCACCCCGCGGCTGCAGCCGGCCTCGACGTGCCGCGCTACTGCCAGATCTGTGGCCGCCGCATGGTGGCCCAGGTGCGCCCCGATGGCTGGCATACTAAGTGCTCGCGCCACGGGGAGCTGGATTCGGAGTGGCTTTATGTAGAGCACCTGCCCGAAAGCTAGCATCGGGGGCATGGATCCAGCCGTCTCCCTTGCCCACCAGTCTGCGCTGCGCTCGATCGCGCGAGTGGTCGAGGAATCGGCGCCGCATACGGAGGAAGGGAAGGCTTTAGGGGACGTCGTAAAGCAGCTGCGCGAGGGCCCAGTGATGGTGCTAACCGGGGCCGGGGTATCTACGGAGTCGGGCGTGCCGGATTATCGGGGCCCGCGCGGCTCGCTTAGTAGGCACCGGCCGATGACCTATCAGGAGTTTCGCCACGACCCGGCCGCGAGCCATAGGTATTGGGCTCGTAGCTTTGTGGGGTGGCGAGTCATGGATTCCGCCGCGCCGAATCGCACGCACTATGCGCTCGTGGAACTGGAGCGCGCCGGGCTGGTTAATGGCGTGGTTACCCAAAACGTGGATGGCCTGCATAAACAGGCGGGGACCGCGAACTTGGTGGCGCTGCATGGCGATATGGAAACCGTCGTGTGCCTGATGTGTGGGTATCGGGAGGCGCGGACGCATTTCGATGCGCGCTTGGCCGCAGCAAATCCGGGGTACTTGGAGCGCCTAGTGGTGGAGGCGGACCAAGTGAATCCGGACGGTGATGTGACGCTTGATGAGGCCGATGTGGCAGCCTTCCGCATGGCAGGGTGCGAGCGCTGTGGTTCTGCATTATTGAAGCCGGACGTGGTCTACTTTGGTGAGCCCGTGCCGCCCGAGCGCCGCGATGCCGCTTTTGCCGTGCTAGGCCAGGCCCGCTCGCTCGTGGTGGCCGGCTCCTCGCTGGCGGTTATGAGCGGGTACCGCTTTGTGCTGGAGGCAAAGAAGCAGGGCAAGCGCGTGGCCGTTATCAATGGCGGGCCCGGCCGGGGTGATCAGAAAGTGGATACGCTGTGGCGCACCCAGGTGGGACCGGCCTTTGACGCGGTGCTGGATGAGCTGGGGCTATAACTAGCGCGGGATGCTCTCCACCAGTTCCAAAATGGTGCGCACGATGGCGTGGACGCGCTTATCCATGGGCATATCCTCGTGCATGACCACTGCTCGGCGGTCGAAGTCTTGGACATAAATATTTCGCACGGTGCCCTCTGCGACGCCGCGGGGGTCGAGGAAGCAGGTCTCGGGCGGGACCACGACGGCATCAGACCGCGTGGCAATGCAGGTATAGCTCACGCCGGATTCCAAGTCGCCATCGCGATTGGCCTCGCGTAGCGCTTCGCTGCCGACAATTTGGTCCATTCCCGCTGGTCCAAACCAGCCATCGATGACGGAGCGCATCACCGCCTCTTGGCGCGGGGTGCGAATGAGGCGGCTGACGATGCCTCCGTAAGTAGTTCCGTGGTTTGGCGCGCTGATGCACATCAGATGGAGGACATGCTCGGCGCCGCCAATCATGCGCATCCAATAGCGGGCGAGGAGTCCGCCCTGCGAGTGGCCGATGAGGATGACCTTGTCCGCGCCGGTGACCATGCGCACGGTGCGGATATAAGCATCGAGTTGCTCGGCGGATTCTGCAAGGGGCTGGGTGGCGCGACGGCCGTAGTCAGGGGCGAAGACCGCCCAGCCGTCTTGGCGCAGCTCATTGCCGAGGATTTGCCATACGCCCTTGGTATCGCAGGTGCCGTGAATGAGGATGACCGGCCAGGGGCGTTGTGCGGTAGGACGTGCGCCCCAGTCATCTTCGAAAACGCCGCGTGGCTTGATGCGGGCGCCTAGCGGGAGGGTAGCAGCGGCATCGGCGTCGAGGGCGGTATCGCCGGGGCTGGTCTTGACCTTCTGCGCTTTGATGAGGTCCGCGATTTCGGCCGCGACTTCCTCGCGCAGTGCCGTGGCCTCGGCAGGGGAGGCGACGCCGCGACGCGGGGAATCGGTCAATTCCTTCTCGTTGGCGCGCCAGAATTTGCGGAGTTGCTCGGAAATAGTGGATTTCAACTCAGCCATGGTTCCGGATTGTACTCGTTATTGCAGGTTAACTGTGTTTTTATCAGGAGTTAAGAAATTTATGGGCAAACCCTTGACCATCCTACGAAAGGTTTATAAACTTAGGCTTGCCTAATCACGGGCGGTGCTTGCAGGAGGGTGCGCTCCACTCCCTCCTTGGGTACCGAGAGATTAGTCATGGGGAGAAGGCCCGCCGATGTGCTGTCGGCGGGCCTTCGTTGTGGATAAAGGGCGGTTCTTGGCCTGAAGAAAAGGTGGCGCAAAAGGGGTGTAAAGAAGATATAAAAATTGCGAGCGAGAGGCGTAAAGATAGCGCAAAGATTGCCTAGGGCAGCGGGGTGTGGTCCTAACGTTTGTGCGTAGCAGGTGCTGCCTTGGTACCGGCACCTGGCAGGCATACCTGTCAGGCACAGGAAAGTTTCACTCGCACAAGGGGGTTTCCCACATGTTAGACATCGTGGCAATCCTGATAGCCATCCTGACGGTTGGCTGTCCCTCCGTCCTCAACGAGCTTCTGGACGGTGACGCATAACCATGAACACCATTACAGCGGTCATTGGCCTCGTCATTGTTGTGGCGTTGGTGACCTACCTCATCATTTCCTTAGTTGATCCGGAGCGTTTCGCATGATCGCCGGCATTGGGGCGGTGTTACCGCAGTTCCTCGCCCTCGTCGTCTTGCTCGCGGCGGCATATGTTCCTTTGGGCAACTGGATCGCACGCAGCTACACCTCTGACAAGGACTGGGCGATAGAGCGTGCGGTGTATAAGGTCCTGCGCGTTGACCCAAACCGCGGGCATAACAGCAAGAACTACAGCCGTGCATTGCTTGGCTTCAGCTTGGCATCCGTACTCGTGCTTTACGCGGTGCAGCGTCTACAAACCGTTGTGCCTAGCTTTGGCAATTCCCGCTCCGCAGCGGTGGAACCGTGGATGGCGTTCAATACGGCGGCGTCATTCGTGTCCAATACCAACTGGCAGTCCTATTCGGGCGAAGAAACCCTGAGCAATGGTGCGCAGATGCTTGGCCTGACCGTCCAGAACTTTGCCTCCGCGGCTGTCGGCATGTGTGTGGCGGTTGCGCTCATTCGCGGTATCGGTCACTTGGGATATAGCCGTGACAAGCTGGGCTCTGAGAGCGGACAGCACCTCATCGGAAATTTCTGGGTTGACCTCACCCGCGGTTTGGTGCGCATTCTTTTGCCGCTTTCTCTATTGATTTCCTTCGTCCTCATCTTGGGCGGAACCATGCAAACCTTCGGGTCCAACCTGGTGAGCTCCGCGGGCGTGGATATTCCGCGCGCTCCGGTAGCTAGCCAGGAGGCAATTAAACTGCTGGGAACCAATGGTGGTGGCATCTTCGGCGCCAACTCGGCGCACCCTTTTGAGAACCCCACTGGTTTTACCAACCTCGTGGAAATCTTTTCTTTGCTGGTTATCTCTTTCTGCTTTATCCGTGCCTACGGAGTAATGCTGAAATCGCAAAAACATGCCTGGACCCTGCTTGGCGTCATCGGCGGCATTTGGACCGTTATGGTTGCCTTGGTGGTATGGGCACAGCACACTACCACCGGTGCGGCAGCACAGGCAGCTGGCGGCAACTTGGAGGGCATCGAACAGCGCCTAGGTATTGACGCTTCGGCACTCTTTGCGGTGTCTACCACGGGCACTTCTACCGGTGCGGTCGATTCGATGCACGATAGCTACTCACCATTGGGTGGCGGCTTGTTGATCCTCAATATGCTCCTGGGCGAAATTGCACCAGGCGGCGTGGGCACTGGCCTCTACGGTCTGCTGATGGTGGCAATCCTCGCCGTATTTATCGGCGGCCTGCTCGTTGGGCGCACACCGGAGTTCATGGGCAATAAGGTCGGCCGCAAGGAAATCTCCGCGGTGAGCCTGTACATCCTCACCATGCCGGTCCTCGTCCTGGTAGGCGTGGGCGCATCGGTGGCTCAGCGCAAGCTGGTGGAGCTTTCGGCGACCAACTACGGCGCTCCTGGAACCCCGGATAACGCGCACGGTCTCTCCGAGGTGCTTTATGCCTTTACCTCGGCGTCGAATAATAACGGCTCGGCCTTCGCCGGCCTGACGGTAACCGAGCCCTGGTGGCAGGTCACGCTCGGAATCGCCATGCTGTTGGGCCGCTTCCTCCCCATCGTTTTCACCCTGTACTTGGCGGGCAGCCTAGCCGGTCAACGCCGGCAGGCCACTACCGCCGGCAGCTTGCCGACGTCCGGCGTGACCTTCGCGCTGCTTACCATCGGCGTCATTGTGTTGGTCGCCGCCCTTACCTTCTTCCCCGTTCTTACCTTGGGTCCCATTTCGGAGGCACTCTCATGACAACACCAACTATGACCACTGAGCAACGCACTCCCCAGCGCTCTGCCACCAAAAACAGTGGGTTGGCTGCGGCAGCGTTTAAATCGTTGCCGCACAAGATGTCCCCGCTCGCCCAAGCCCGCAACCCCGTCATGTTCGTGGTGTGGGTAGGCGCCGCGCTGACTACCCTGTGGTCCATCTTTAGCCCCAGCGTTTATGGCTGGGTGGTAACCGTATGGTTGTGGTTTACCATTGCGTTCGCCGCGTTTGCTGAGGCATATGCCGAAGGCCGCGGTAAAGCCCAAGCGGATAGCTTGCGCGCCGTGCGTGATGACGCCACCGCTAACCTGGTCACCGATGGCGGCATCGAGGTCATCGCCGCTTCTGAGCTCACCAAGGGCGCCATCGTGCGCGTGGAGGCCGGAGAAACTATCCCGGGTGACGGCGACGTCATTGAAGGCGCGGCAACCGTCGATGAATCTGCCATTACCGGCGAGTCTGCTCCCGTGGTTCGCGAGGCCGGCGGCGATCGCTGTGCTGTAACCGGCGGAACCGTGGTCTTGTCTGATTCCATCCTGGTACAGATCACCTCGGAGCCGGGATCTACCTTCGTCGATACGATGATTGCCTTGGTGGAGGGAGCGGAGCGCCGCAAGACCCCGAATGAGATCGCGCTGAGCATCCTCCTGTCTACCCTGACTATTCTCTTCCTCATTGCGGTTACCGCACTGGCCCCAATGGGGTTGTTTACCGGCGCGGAGCTCTCCCCGCTCTCGCTGGTGGCCCTGTTGGTCTGCCTCATCCCAACCACCATCGCTGCCCTGCTATCCGCGGTGGGAATCGCGGGAATGAACCGGCTAGTACACCACAATGTTCTGGCTACGTCCGGACGCGCGGTAGAGGCGGCGGGCGACGTAGCGACCCTACTCATGGATAAAACCGGCACCATCACCTATGGCAACCGGCAGGCCACCGGGCTTATCGTTGCGCGCGGTGTCGATGAGCAGGAAGCTGCGGAGATAGCCCGCGTTGCTTCGGTTGCCGATGAGACCCCAGAGGGTCGCTCCATCGTGTCGTGGTTGACTGAAAACTACCACCTTTCTACCGCAGCAGGAGAGGAAGAAAAGACCGCTGAGGTCATTCCATTTAGCGCTTCTACCCGCATGTCTGGGCTTGACCTCAGAGGCCGAAAGCTGCGTAAGGGTGCAGGTGATGCTGTGCGCCGGTGGGTAACTGAAGCAGGTGGCGACTGGCCGCAAGAAATTGAAGATTCGGTGACCCAGATTGCAGAAGGTGGTGGAACCCCGCTGCCCGTTGCCGTGGAAGAATCCGACGGCACCCGCAGGGTTATTGCGGTGGTGCAACTCAGTGACGTCGTCAAGCCGGGCATGGCGGAGCGCTTCGCCGAACTGCGCCAGATGGGCATCAAAACCATCATGGTGACCGGCGATAACCCATTGACGGCAGCGGCCATTGCTAATGAGGCAGGCGTCGATGATTACATCGCGGAGGCCACCCCAGAAGACAAGCTGGCCAGGATCCGCGAGGAACAGGCGCACGGCCGCATGGTCGCTATGACCGGTGACGGTACCAACGATGCGCCGGCGCTGGCGCAGGCGGACGTGGGTGTGGCCATGAATACTGGTACCTCTGCAGCGAAGGAAGCCGCCAACATGGTGGACTTGGATTCTGATCCGACCAAGCTTATCGATGTCGTGCGCATTGGCAAGCAGTTGCTCATCACCCGTGGGGCGCTTACCACTTTCTCTTTGGCCAATGACTTAGCGAAGTACTTCGCCATCTTGCCGGCCCTGTTTTCTACCCAGCTTCCGCACCTCGAGCGCCTCAACGTGATGCACCTGCACTCGCCGCAATCCGCCATTGTGTCTGCAGTCGTATTCAACGCGCTCATCATCGTTGCTCTTATCCCATTGGCGCTCAAGGGCGTGGCCTATAAGCCGGCCTCTGCCTCGTCCCTGCTCCGCCGTAACCTGGGCATTTGGGGACTGGGCGGCGTGATCACCCCATTCCTAGGCATCTGGCTCATTGACCAGGTAGTCAACCTGCTTCCAGGTATATAGAAAAAGAAGGACCAAAAATGCGTGTCTATTTTCGTAACCTCGCCGCTGGATTCGTAGCCGTACTATTGTGCGTTGTCGCACTAGGAATGATCTATCCCGCTGCCGTGTGGGGAATCTCCCGCATCAAGCCGGACTCCGCCGAGGGCAACCTCATTTACCAAGGTGATTGCCTAGCTGGCTCGACCCAGCTTCAAGATGGCCAGACCGAAGGCCCGTACTTCTTCCCCCGTGCCGAAGGCATGAGCAATTACGGCGCTAGTAGCTCCGAGCTAGAAAAAGCCGTGCAGGAGCGGCGCGGGGACATCGCCAAGCGCGAAGGCGCCGCTCCAGAAGATGTTCCCACCGATGCGGTAACCGGTTCCGGCTCTGGTGTCGACTCTGGCATTAGCCCTGCGTACGCTGAACTACAGGCTCCGCGTGTCGCACGAGAGCAGGGGATGAGCACCGAAGAGGTGCGAAGCCTCATCGAGGACAACACGGAGCATGCCAGCCTCGGGTTCCTGGGCGAAGACGCAGTCAACGTCACTACTCTCAACCGAGCGCTGCCCAATCCCCCGTCCTGCTCATAAGATGAGTGCCATATGAACAACAAGGAAGTTCCGGCGCGCACCAAGCGTGGCGCTTTGAAGATCTACCTCGGCGCGGCGCCTGGGTCTGGTAAGACCTGTGCAATGCTCAACGAGGCGCACGGCCTTGTGCTGGCCGGCCGCGATGTGGTCATTGGCATCGTGGAAGATCATGGGCGCGAATTCACTCGGGCGCTGTGTGATGGCCTTGAGACCATCCCGCGGCGCTACGCCGCCGGGCTATCTACCGGAGAACTCGATACTGCAGCCATCATCTCGCGCCAGCCGGAAACCGTTCTGGTCGATGAATTTGCCCATTCCAATCCGCGCGGTGAGGAACACGCTAAGCGCTGGGAAGACGTAGAGGAAATCCTAGCCGCAGGAATCGATGTGATTTCTACCCTGAACATCCAGCACCTTGAAAGCCTCAATGACGTAATAAAGCAGATCACCGGTATTTCCCCGCAGGAGACGGTGCCAGACGAGGTGGTGCGTGCGGCGAACGAGATCGAGTTGGTGGATGTATCCCCGCAGCTCTTGCGTACCCGCTTGAGTGATGGCCAAATCTATAAAGAAGCGCGCATTGCCCCAGCGTTGAATAATTATTTTCGGGTGGGCAATCTGACTGCACTGCGGGAGCTTGCCCTGTTGTGGTTGGCGGACCAGGTTGATGAGGCTCTCGCGTCCTACCGCTCTGAACAAGACATTACTGATACCTGGGAAGCGCGGGAACGGGTGGTTGTGGCCATTCAGAACGTCGCGCACGCAGAACTGCTCATTCGCCGCGGGCGCCGCATCGCATCCAAATCCTCAGCCGAGCTACATGTGGTTCACGTAATTTTTGGGGATTCCTTTTCTTCCGGTGAATCTTCTGTTGCAGGTTCCGCTCAACAACTGTCCAAATTACAATCCTTGGCTCAGGACGTGGGTGCCCGTTTGCATCAGGTCACCGGTGACTCGGTGCCAGAAGCGCTGCTTAATTTTGCCCGCAGCGTTAACGCCACCCAGTTGGTCCTGGGGGTTTCACCACGGCGTCGTTTAGGCCTGCACTGGCGCGGCACCGTTGCTGAGGCCGTGTTGCGGGATTCAGGCAAGATCGATTGTCACATTGTTAATCTTCCGTCCGATAAACCCTCGCCTCTTTCACCACTGCTGCGACCATTGCATTCCCTTCCGCGCCGGGCGGTGTCTTGGGTGGGCGCGGCTGTCGCTTTCATCGCCTTGACCGCACTGTTGCAAGGCATCGACGGCGCGACGTTGGGAACAGGCACGTGTTCTGCTTTTTACTTTGCGCTGATCCTCCTCGTGAGCATGCTCGCTGGCCTGTGGCCGGCGGTAATTATTGCGTTTGCCTCGGGCTTGGCGGTCAATTGGTTCTTTACCGAGCCCCTGTACACGTTCGATATTGCTGAGCCAGCTAACGCTGTCATCCTCGTGGTCATGGTAGCCATTGCCCTGGCCGTGGGCTTACAAGTGCGGCGCACCAAAATAGAGCACCATAATGCGGCCATTGCCACGCGCGATGCTGAGCTCTTGACGGTCTTTTCCCGCGCAGCCCTCAACCGCCGTGCGGACGTATCTCCCATCGACGCAGTGCTTCGCAAGGTAGGAGAGACTTTCGGCTGCCATAAGGCTGTGCTTCTTGACGCCTCCGGGGACATACTCTCTACCTGGCACGCTTCGGCGGCCTCGCCCCGGCAAAGTAGACACCTGCATATCCCCGCAAAGACTCATAAACGTGAGGTAGAAACGTTGGTCTCCAGCGAGGACACTACGGTCCAGATTGTGATGGAGGGCCCAGCGTTATCCGCCCGCGACCGTGCTTTGGTGGCGGTTGTGGCAGGTTACTTAGCCGGCATAGTGCGCCGCGACAAGCTTTCGGCTGAAGCCGCACGTGCCGATGCCATTGCTGCCGCTGATGAATTGCGTCGTGCACTGCTATCGAGCGTGAGCCACGATCTGCGCACGCCCTTAGCAACGGCCAAGCTGGCTGTGTCCTCTTTGCGGAATTCCGAAATCGAATTCAGTCCAGAGGATCAAGAAATACTGCTGGCGGAAACCGCAGCTAGCATCGATCAACTCACGCTGCTCGTGACCAACCTATTGGATCACTCGCGTTTGAGTGCAGGAGCGGTAACTGCACGCCGGGATACTGTGGAGTTATACGAGGTAGCCAATCGGGCTATTGCTTCCTGTGCCTTTGGGCATAGCAAGGACCAACTTGGTCGCATTCATATTGGTTCTGGACTCCGTGGCCGCACCTGTTGCGCGGATAGCGTTTTGCTGGAACGCGTGCTGGCGAACCTATTCGATAACGCTTTGCGCTATGCGCCGAGCGGACCAGTCAACGTTGATGCGCAGGTTAGGGATGGGCGCGTGGAGCTGAGTGTGAGCGATGAGGGGCCGGGAATTTCACCGGAAAAGCAGCGGGAGCTTTTCCAAGCCTTTCAGCGCTTGGGAGATACTAGCAATGACAACGGGGTGGGTTTAGGCCTCTCCGTCGTACGCGGATTTGTGGAGGCCATGGCCGGTACTATCACCGTAGAGGCCACCCCAGGAGCGACCTTTATCCTGAGTTTCCCGCTGCGGGAGGAGAAAAGCCATGACTGATAAGAAGGCCACGATTGTCATTGTGGATGATGATCCGCGTTTGCTCACCACCTTGAGCATTAACTTTAAAGCGCGTGGGTATGAGGTGTATTCAGCCAGCACCGGGGCGGAGGGTCTGCAGGTGGTCTCCCAGCACCAGCCCGATGTGGTGATTTTGGATATGGGTCTGCCGGATATGGATGGGCGGGAGGTCCTCGATGGGATTCGAGGGTGGTCAGCAATTCCCGTTCTGATTCTTACGGCCCGGTCCGATCCCCTATTTAGTGCCTCGGCCCTAGATCGCGGTGCTGATGATTATGTGACCAAACCCTTTTCTATGGAAGAGCTCTTGGCCCGCGTGCGCGTGGCTTTGCGGCATGGCAGTCCCCAGCATCCATCTGCTCAGCGGGAAGCCACGATGGTGCGGGCGGGCGATGTGCTGATCGACGTCCCTCGACACTCCATCACCAAGGCAGGAAAGCCCCTTCACCTGACCCCTACTGAGTGGGGCGTGCTTACGACGCTGCTGCGTGCCCACGGCGGTTTGGTGCGCAAAGAAGACCTCCTCGCAGAGATTTGGGGCCCGGGTTTCGAAGGGCAAAGCCACTACCTGCGCATCTATACCTCGCAATTGCGCCGCAAACTGGAAACCGATCCCTCTGATCCCCAATATCTGCTTACTGAACCCGGGTTGGGATACCGCTTCATTACCTCCCCTGGGGTCTAGGAGTAGCTGACGCCATTTTCTGCAGGGAACTACTCTTGCAGTGGCAATTCTGTGCAGTGGAGGGGTGCGAGTTGGTATCCATAACGCTTATGCGTCGAGGGCTTCGGTGTGCCCTGCGCATGTAACCAACTGCAAGCGCGTGATAACTAAACATTTCAACTGGTCACCAGCGATTGTTCGTTCTCTAAATCATTTCTGGTGCTGCAGATTAGTTGCTTTTCCCTGAAGGGGTGACGGTGTCTGTCATGCTTTCCTGACCAAAGAACCTTCGAGCATATTTTTGGGTAGAAGGGTCTATTAAATCAAGCTACGTTGTACGCACCGTTAGAAGAAGGAATAGGGCTCTCTACTTTTTTCATAAACTTGGCTCGATTTATTGTGCCAACGTTGAAGGTTATGAATTAGAGACGTCTGGGGTTGAAAGCTTGGTATCTAAAAATAGAGCTCCTCAAGACTCCGGTGTTCATTTATCGCTGTCTGGGTGGGGCTTTATCTGCGCACCTGAATTCGTGCAAGAAATCTTGCACGAATCTCTCGGGTAGCTTACTGTGGTCAATCGTTCAGGAATTCTTGCACGATTGGAGTTGTGATGAGCCCACGAAAGTATGAGCATCCGGCCACCGAGGACCTTGAATTCGTCCGTGTTCTGGCTGCGGTAAGTGATCCCATCCGGTTAGAGATGGTTAGGCGCCTGGCAGACGGTCAGGAGCACGATAGTTTGACGCTCGCTGATGACCTGCCTCGATCTACCCTGACCTACCACACTCGGCAGCTGCGTGAAGCCGGTGTGACGTGGACAAGAAGCCAGGGACGAACTTGTGTTATCTCTTTGCGCAGAGGCGATCTAGACGAACGGTTCCCTGGTTTACTCGATATGGTGATTTCGAATGCTTAAACAGCTGTGGCCGTTAGTTTTGGGCAGTGTAGCGCTCGGATTGGACGCATATGTTATCGCTGGGCTGCTATCACAGATTGCAAACGACTTGGGTACAAGTGGCAGTGTGATCGGCTTGGGCGTTACCGCCTTCACCGGCGCGTACGCAATATCTGGTCCGCTGTTCTCGGGTAGGGCAGGCAAAGATCCGCGGAGTGGTCTGCTTGGAGCTGTTGCTGTGTTTTCTTTGGCGAATGTCGTGACTGCAGTCTCGCCCACAGTGAGCGTTTTTCTCGTGTCGCGCTTAATCGCAGGTGCGGCAGCGGGAATTTACTCGCCGTTGTCCTCAGCCGTAGCGGGGATGTCTGTCCCAGCAAAGTATCGCGGGCGCGCACTGTCAATGGTGCTGGCTGGCTTAGCGGTGGGAACTGTCGTGGGCGTACCGGTGGGATTAGGGGTAGCTAAACAGCTAGGCTGGAGGGCTACCATCGCTTTGGTCTCGGCCATTGGAATAGTGGCGTTAGCGGGTCTAGCGTTGCGCAAAGCGAGTGTGGTACCGGCTGTGCCCTCCTCCTCGTTAGGGCAGCGACTCCGAGTCATCGGCCGAGTGGATAATTTCCTGACGATCTTAGTTACCTTCTTTGTTGGAGTGGGTTCGCTGGGGTTGTACACCTATATTCCTGTAGTGCTTGATCGTGTGCAGGTAGACACCATTGCTGGCATGTGGGTCTGGGGTATCGGCGGGGCAGTGGGTGCTTTTGGGATTGGTAGGGTGCTCGACAAGGTTAATAGTTCACGCAAACTAACGGTCATTATCATTGCATTACTCGTGACTGATTTCGCTCTACTGCTTCTCTTCCCTTCGAGCCACGTGGTGGCAGTGGTGTGTCTTTTTGCTTGGGGGCTTTTGGGGTGGTCGTCTATGGCACCGCAGCAGCATTCGATGCTTAGTGCAAACCCTGATGAAGGGGCGACTGCTGTTGCTGCTAATGCATCTGCGAACTACCTTGGCTCGGCAGTCGGCTCCGCAGTGGGTGGATTACTGTTGCCCTCCTCCACGGGAATCCTGTTAGGAGCATTAGGTGCAGTCCTAGTAGGAATCGTCTGCAGTATTGGGGCTAGTGCCTCTTCTCGCTCTCATACTGGGGACAATGTGAATTAGGAATACTTCGGATTGATGGGACGATGCCCGAATTGACATAGTCGAGCTCTTCGTCGCATTCCCTTTGAGACTTTTGCTTTGACACTCTTAGCAGCTAAAAGGACTGATCCTAGGTCTTTGATTTTCTCGCAGTAAATCATGTCAGTAGTGGTATCACTGAAGCTACCGCGGAAAAGAATAATGAAATGCGCGGACCGCTGCCGCGCTGCGAAGTCCCCGCTACACTCGCGCTTATGACCGATCTGCAGCATGTCCACTCCGTTGATGAGGCGGTAAACCGCCTGATCGAGATTTACGAGAATTCCTGCGAGCTTGCGCGCAAGACTTTGGAATCAGGAAACCTTGATGACTATCGCTATGTGGTTTATCCCAAGGTCACGGTGGATATCCGCAAATGGCAGCCGATCGATCGTTCCGAGCCCTTCGGCTACGTTAACGAGGCCGGCAAGTACTCGGCGGTAATCTCCAAGCCGCACATCATTCGGGACTACCTGCACGAGCAGCTGACTCGTTTGGCGGGGAATTATCCGTGCGATATCTTTGTTGGCCAATCCGACCAGCGCATTCCACCGGAGTACATCAAGGACACAAGGAAAGCCCCGCAGGAACGCGGGCCTATTCCGCGTCCGACGCTGGATGAGGTCAATGATGCAATCATTGATGGCGAATGGGATGCCTTCCACGGTGCGGAAAAGCCGCTTTTTCATTTCGGCGCCCAGCGCTTTGATATCGCGTGTGCACGCATTGAGCACTACACCGGCATCGAGGTCGATACGGTGCAAAAGTACATTTTGTTTACTAACTACGCGATGCACACCACCGAGTTTGTGAAATTTGGTCTGCGCGAGCTGACTAGGGAAGACTCGCGTTATACCGCCTTGGTGCTGCCCAATGGGGAGACTATTCACCCCAACGATGCGGTGGACCTTGATGTGGATGGTCTGACTTTAACCTCTCGGTACCAAATGCCGCGCTTTGATCTGATTACTGCCGGTGGTGATGGCATCACGATGATTAATATCGGCGTAGGCCCCTCGAATGCCAAGACCATTACGGATTGCTTGGCGGTGCTGCGGCCGGAAGCATGGATCATGATCGGCCACTGCGCTGGCATGGACGGCCGCATGCGCATCGGTGACCTAATTTTGGGCAATGCCTATCAACGCAATGACCACATCCTGGACCAAAAGGTCGCGGCGAGCTCTCCCATCCCGGCGATTCCGGAGGTACAGCGCATGCTCGAGTCTGCGGTGAAGGCGGTATATGGCGACGATAATTCGCTCATGCGCACCGGTACGGTGCTCTCCACTGATGATCGCAATTGGGAGTGGCGCACTAACCGGGATCTGTGGGAGTGGCTGCGTACCTCTACCGCGGTGGCCGTAGATATGGAATCGTGCACCCTCGCGGCCAACGGTTATCGCTACCGCGTTCCCTATGGCACACTCCTTTCGGTCTCTGACCTGCCATTGCATGCGGTGCCGAAGCTGCCGGCTCAGGCGCAGGCCTTCTACTCCAACTCGAAGGAAGCTCACGTAATGTGCGCGGTGCGGGCGATGGAGCATCTAGCCGAAAATCCGGAGCGCCTGCGCACGCGCAAGCTGCGCCGGACTTTGGGCGAGGTTCCATTCCGGTAGGTGCCTTTTCTTTGGCAGGCAATGCTCGTTAAACTACAAAGAAATCCCATGACGCAAAAGGAGCCACACAATCGTGACTGAAAATTGGATCCACCCGGACCGGGAAAACCTCACCTGGGAGGTCTTCGGCGAGGCGAGCCGTAACCTGTCGGAACAGATTGTGGAATCTGGTTGGTTCCCTGACCTCATCGTGGGCGTCGCCCGCGGCGGCCTGATCCCAGCCGGTGCTATTGGTTATGCCATCGGTGTCAAGGCCATGGGTGCTATCAATGTGGAGTTCTATACCGATATCGGACAGACCCTGGAGGAGCCGATCATCTTGTCCCCGCAACTGGACACGGATTCGCTGAAGGGCAAGAAGGTATTGGTCGTCGATGACGTCGCGGATTCCGGAAAGACCCTGGATCTGGTGGTAAATCTGCTTAAGGAAACCGCAGACGAGGTGCGCTCGGCCGTCATTTATACCAAGCCGAAGACCATCTTTGAACCGGACTTTTCGTGGAAGAAGACCGATCAGTGGATCAACTTCGCCTGGTCCGTGCTGCCGGTCATCACTGCGGACGGCTCCTTTAAGGAAGGCTCCTAAAGTCTACTAGGATGTGCAGGCGTGATTAAAGAACAGCCTGCTCCTACCAGCGTCATCGCCAGTTTCCGCTATGCATTTTCCTCGCCTGCGCGCCTGCGCAAGGAGGTTTTTGGCGGCCTGGCGGTGGCGCTTGCTTTGATCCCGGAGGTCTTAAGCTTTTCCATCCTCGCAGGGTTGGATCCGCGGGTGGGATTGTTTTCTTCCGTGGTCATGGCCATGTCCATCGCCTTTACTGGCGGCAGGCCGGCGATGATTTCCGCGGCGGCCGGCGCGGTGGCGCTCGTTGTCTCACCGCTCGCGCATGAACATGGGCATGACTACGTGGTCGCTGCGGTGCTCTTGGCGGGAATTATGCAGGTGGTGCTGGCCGCGGTGGGCGTCGCCAAGCTCATGCGCTTTATCCCGCGCTCGGTGATGACGGGATTCGTCAATGCGCTGGGCATCATGATGTTTACTACGCAGCTGCCGCACCTTATTGATGTGCCGTGGATGGTGTATCTGCTGGTGGCCATTGGCCTGGCCATCATGCTGGGGCTGCCGCGGCTGACCACGGTGATTCCCGCCCCGCTGATTACCATTCTGGTGGTCAGCATTATTGCGGTGGCGGCCGGGTGGAAGGTGCCCGATGTGGCGGACCAGGGCGAGCTGCCTACCTCGCTGCCGGGGCTTTTCGTGCCGGATATTCCGTGGAATCTAGATACCCTGCAGCTGATTGCGCCCTATGCCTTTGGCATGGCATTGGTGGGCCTGATGGAATCGCTGCTGACGGCCAAGCTGGTCGATGACATTACGGATACCCACTCCGATAAGACGCGCGAGTCCTTTGGCCAGGGCGTGGGCAATATCCTCGCCGCGGCCATTGGCGGCATGGGCGTGTGCGCCATGATTGGCCAGACCATGATCGGCGTGAAGGCATCCCAGGCGCGCACGCGCTTGTCGACGTTCCTCGCGGGCGTCTTCCTCCTCATCCTCTGCCTGCTCTTTGGCGAGACCGTCGGTCGCATTCCGATGGCCGCCCTGGTGGCGGTGATGATCATCGTGGCCGCAACGACGGTGGATTGGCATTCGGTTAGCCCTCGCACTCTGAAGCTCATGCCGCTATCAGAAACGCTCGTGATGCTGGTGACGGTGGTAGGAACGCTGGCCACGCATAACTTGGCGGTGGGCGTGGTGCTCGGCGTGGTGGCAGCCTCGATCGGCTTTGCCCGCCGCGTGGCCCACCTGGTGGAGGTGGAGCACGTAGGCGATGCCGAGTATGCGGTGCGCGGCCAGCTCTTCTTCGCCTCCTCCAATGATTTGGTCTATGCCTTTGATTACACGCTGGATACCCAGCGCGTGGTGATTGATATGAGCAAGGCCGAGGTATGGGACGCCTCCACCGTGGCGACGCTGGATGCGGTGCAGAAGAAATACGCCGAGCGTGGCATCGAAGTAGAGTTCCGTGGCCTGGAAGGGGCGAGCGCGCAGCGCCTGAATCGCCTGAGCGGCCGCTTGGGTGATTAACATCACATTTTTAGCCTAGGGTGCGAAGGCTCAAGTAGTAGATGCCGAACTGGCCGCGGACTCGCGTCGGGATAAAAGCAGAGTATCCGCGATGACCTCGAGTTCTTAGGGGAACTTTGCCCGCGCTTGGGGGCTAGCTTTGTCTTGGCTAACTTAGGTTATCCAATCTAAAAAAGCATAATGACGTGCAAGTTTACTTAAGTAGACCTTGCTGGATCGCGGGAGAATCTCCGGTAGTGTGGTGCTTAGCACTTATTGATTTCCCCCACACAGAAAGGTTTTTACGATGGACGAGAAGCTGCAAACCCTGTTGAATGACCAGGTTATTAGCGAGTATGGCGCTTCCATGGTCTACACCCAGCTGGCCTTCGAGATGGATAATCTCTCCTTCCCAGGCATGCGCGATTGGTTCATGGGCCAGGCCGCTGAAGAGCGCGAGCACGCCGAGAAGATTGCGGACCACCTGCTCTCCCGCGGATACCGCGTAGAGCTCAATGACATCCCGGTTGGCTCCGTCAAGGCCGCTAACCCGCAGGATGCCTTCCAGGCTTCCCTCGAGCACGAGCAGAAGGTTTCCGAGGAGATCCGCACCATCGCCCGCGCGGCGCTAGACGCACAGGATCTGGAATCCCGCCAGCTCGTTGACTGGTTCCTGAGCGAGCAGGTGGAAGAAGAGGCTACCGTTTCTGAGATTCTGGACCAGATCAAGCTGGTGGGCAATGATGGTTCTGGCCTACTGCGCATCGATGAGCGCCTGGCTGGTCGCACCGAAGGCGGCGCTTAAGCCCGCGTGGGTGAATAACAAACCCATCAAGATTTAGAGCAATCCTCCCACGGCACTGCGGTGCGGTGGGAGGATTGTTTCTATGTCAACGCAACGCAAGGCTTTGTGCGCCATAAGCCTGTTAGTTCTGGCGCTCTTTCTCATCGTAGGAGCGGCAATCATGTCCACGCACGTGGCCTTGGGGGTATTTTTGACCACCGCGGCGCTGATGCTCGGCCCATTCGCCGGGCTCGCGCTGCTGGTTTATGGCGTCGCCGGCAAGCGTGGGGTAGTCACACGCTCGCTCTATAGCCTCGGCGGTATGCTGCTCATTGGTGCCATCGGCGGCATCTTCGCCTTGTCCATGGAGCAGGCGCCTGCGATGCTGCCTCTTTTTGTCGCTGGTGCGGGTGTGGGAATCGTAGCCGTGCTGACCCAGGCGCCGAAACGCGCATAAACTGGCCCCGTTATGCCCAAACTCCTCTTTGATATGTACGGCGTGCTCATGCGCCCGGCAACCCCAGAAAGCCACGCGGCCTTGGAGCGCCTCCTTGCGCCGCCAGATACAGAGGCGATGTGGGAGGCCTACGGGTTTTATCGGCCGGACTATGATGCCGGCATCTTTAGCGATAGCCACTACTGGAACGAGGTAGCGGCCCGCGCCGGGCTGGGGGAGGTTCCCGTCGCGGAGGCGGTAGCATGCGAAAACAGTGGCCTACTGGAGGCGGATCCGGAGATGGTGGCGCTGGTCAAGGGGCTTATCGGGGAAGGCTATAGCGTGGGCATCTTGTCCAATATCCCCACCACGCTGGCGGGCCAAGTGCGAAAGAAGCAGCCGTGGCTGGAGGACTGCGCGGCGGTGACGTTTAGCTGCGATATTGGCGTGGCCAAGCCGCACCCAGAAGCCTATCGCGTGGCCGTGGATGCGCTCGCCGCGCAGCCGAAGGATACGCACTTTTTTGATGACCGCATCGACTACGTGGAGGGCGCGAACTACTGCGGGCTCAACGCCCACCTCTTCCGCGGCATCGACTCGGTACGCGAGGTCCTAAGCGTGCTGGAGTGAGCGGCCCAGATCCAGCGGCTGGCGCAGCAGCTGATCGGTAGCCACGGTGCGGGCTACCGCGCGGACAATCTCCTTATGGCTGGGGATCATGCGCAGCTGCAGCTCTTCGCCCGCGGAGGCGCGGACGGTGGCGGCGAATTGCTTGGGGGCCTTCGGGTCGTCGGTAAACGCGCCGCCGGCAATAACCACGGTGGCCGGGGAGTGGGCCTTGACCAGCTCCGCGGTGATGGCGCCCAACTGGCGGGCGCGCTCGTCCAAAATGGCGCGGACGGCGGGGTGGGAATCGGATACTTGGGCGGCGTCGGCAAGCGAGGCGGCCTCTACGCCCTCGTGGCGGACCGCCTCCAGGATGTGCTGGGTGGCCAGCAGGTGCTCGGACGCGCCATGGCCCAGGAGTTCGGAGTGCGTCTGGGGTACGGGAATAATGGGGCTGACCTCGTCTTCCACGGAGAGGGCGGAGCCGATGGAATCGTCCGCGAAGAGGACCAGGACGCGCTCACTGGTGCCAATCTCGGCCGCCTGGGTCTCGGAGCCGAGGATGGCCGGGATGGCGGAGGAGACCACCACGGGCACGCCGAACTGGAAGCGCAGGCGCTCGGCAATGTCCACGCCGTGCCAATTGAGATTTTCCGCGGTGACCAGGCCGTTGTCATCCACGGTGCCCGAGGTAGTCACGCCGAGGGAGACCAAGCGGTGGTTCAGGTTGGTCATCATGCGGTTGATGCCGGCCATGATGTGCTCGAGGAAGTCATCCTCGCTGAGCGCGGCCACCGGGGTAGCTAGTTCTTCCTCGCTCAAGGTGCGGCCTTTGGTGTCATAGAGGCCGATATAGGTCTGCTTGGTGCCCACGGAGATGCCGCCGAGCGCCCAGTCATTATCGGCCGCCTCGAGCGGCACGGTGGGCCGGCCGCGCCCGCGGGACTGGGTGAGGTCGGTGCGTTCCTGGATGAGGCCCGCGTTGAGTAGGGAAGTAGTAGCGCGCGTGATGGTGGGCTGGGAAAGTCCGGTGGCTTCCACCAGCTCGCTCCGGGTGATGATCGGGTTCAGGCGCACCAAATGAAGGCACTTTGCGGCCGGTGTGCGGGGGCGCGTGAACACTGGGCCAGGTTTGATCATAAAAAGAAGTATAAATATTCCAGACTGCTTTGTCTAATCCTGTAAACTCACCATGTACCGAATGGTCTAAAGGTGGTGGTGGGCGCGCAGATATCTATGCTGGAGAGCATGCAGTCAGTAGCGGTTTATTGTGGTTCAGCAACAGGAAACTCCCCGGCCTATACGCAGGCGGCACAGGAATTGGGTACGGAGCTGGCCCGACGCGGTCTCACCTTGGTCTACGGCGGCGGCAATATCGGCTTGATGCGCGAGGTGGCAGAGGCCTGCCTGGCCGCCGGCGGTACCGTCACCGGCGTGATGCCGCAGTCCCTGGTGGATCTGGAGATTTCCCACCCCGGCCTGACCACCCTCGAGGTGGTCGGCTCCATGGCCGAGCGCAAGACCCGCATGGAGCAGCTTGCCGACGCCTATATTTGCCTCCCCGGCGGCGTCGGCACCCTCGAAGAGCTCACCGAGGTGCTCACCCTGCAGCAGCTGGGCCACATCCGCGGCCCGGTAGGCCTAGTTAATACGGAGGACTTTTGGCGCCCGTTCCACGCCATGTATGCCGCCATGGCCGAATCCGGTTTCATCCTGCCCCGTTTTGTCGATGCCTTGGTCATGGAAGAGAAACCGCAGGATATCCTGGATAAATTCAGCAGCTGGAGCTACCCCGGTACAAAGTGGGACAACGATTAGTTAACAAGTTCGCAACTTCGGCCCGCTTGGGTGGCCTATAGGCGATACTTAGGGATAGACTTCCTCGTTATGAGTTCTGAGCAGACCGCTAAGCGCCAGCCCTCTCTACTGGACGCTTCGTGCGATAACTTCGTTCACGACCTAGCCGAGCTTTCCCCCACCGACGCCACCGCGTGGGGCATTGACGGCTACGAGGGCGAATTGCAGGATTTCTCCCCCGAGTACTTCACCGCCATCGCAGACCGCACCCGCGAAATGGTCGCGGACCTGGATGCCCTGGATGACACCACCGATGAGTCCGATGATGAGGATGACTTTGATGACGTGGACTATGTCACCGCGGCCGTCCTGCGCGATCGCCTCTGCCTTGATCTAGATCTGCACCACCACAGCGAGGATGTGCGCTGCCTAAATAACATCGCCTCACCGGTCCAGACCATCCGCGATACCCTGCTGCTCATGCCGCAGGACACGGATGAGGACCGCGATGCCATTCGCTCCCGCCTGTCCAAGGTGAAGACCTCCCTGGCCGGATACCGCAGCTCCTTGGAGGAAGCGGCCTCCCACGGCATGGTGGCACCGCACCGCCAGATCTCCGAGGTCATTGTGCAGTGCGAGCGGCTTGCCGACGCCGACTCGATGCTCGAGTCCCTCGGCCTCGACGCCGACTCCGCCGAGGTGCTCCAGGCCAAGGAAGCCTTTGGCGAGTTCTCCGATTGGCTCTCCAATGACCTGCAGCCCCAGGCACCTAATAAGGACGCCGTGGGCCGCGAGCGCTACGAGCGTTTTTCCAAGCTCTTTGTGGGCGATGCCGTCAACCTCGATGAGGCCTATGAGTGGGGCCTGGACCAGGTGCGCAGCCTGCGCGCGGAGCAGGAAAAGATCGCCCACGAGCTCTACGGCTCTGAGTGCTCGGTGCGCTCGGCGATGCGCAAGCTCAACCACGAGGATCGCTACACCCTGCGCGGCACCGATGCGCTGGTGGAGTGGATGCAATCCACCGCCGATGGCGTCATCGCTGAGCTCAATGGCAAGGAATTCGATATTCCGGAGGAAGTAGAAGAGATCGAGTGCTGCATCGATCCGGCCGGCACCGGCGGCATCTTCTATACCCCGCCGAGCGATGACTTCTCCCGCCCGGGCCGCATGTGGTGGTCCGTGCCGGAGGGCCAGGACACCTTCCACACCTGGCAGGAGCTGACCACCGTCCACCACGAGGGTGTGCCGGGACACCACCTGCAGCTCGGCTCCGCGCTGGTGCAAGAAGATCTTAATCTGTGGCGCCGCGCGGTGACGTGGAACTCTGGCCACGGCGAGGGCTGGGCGCTCTACGCCGAACAGCTCATGGCCGAGCTGGGCTACATGGATGATCCGGGCTTCCGCATGGGCATGTTGGATGCGCAGCGCCTGCGCGCTGCCCGCGTGGTCGTGGACATCGGATTGCACTTGGTCAAGCAGTTGCCGGATTGCTCGACCTCCGGCGTGTGGGACAAGGCGCACGTGAAGACCTTCATGCGTGAGAACACCGCTATGGATGATGCGAACCTCAACTTCGAGGTCAACCGCTACCTGGGCTGGCCGGGCCAGGCGCCGTCCTATGCTTTGGGCCAGCGCCTGTGGCAAGAAACCCGCGCCGAGGCAGAGAAGCAGGGCATGAGCGCGCGCGAGTTCCATTCCGAGGCCCTCGCCCTTGGCTCCGTGCCGATGTCCGTCCTGCGCGAGGCCGTCTTGGACAACTAGCGGCGTAGCAGCCGCTGGGCCAGCCGCAGCAACTGCGGCAGGTAGCCCGCTACGACCAGGACCGCGATGAGTCGGGTGAGCTGGACTGCGATGACCGCGGGCCCGGCTCCGCCCTCGGCTGAGAGCGCGAGAACGGTCTCCAGCGCGCCGGGGCTGGTGGCCAGGTAGGCCTCGAAGTAGGTGATATGCAGCCATATGGTCAGCGGCCAGGCGGTGGCCGCGCAGATGCCGATGATGGCCACGATGAAAAGCACTGTCGCGGGCAATTGCTTGGCAAAGGCCTTGAGTGCGGGCAGCGAAAGCCCGCCGCCACAGACCCAGCCAATGGACAAAAACGCCATCACCTTAAAGACGTAGAGCGGCTCGAGCGTGTGGCCCTCCGGTAGCACGAAAGAGACCAGCACCGTCAGCAGCAAGGGTCCGAGCACCGCGGCGGCAGGGAGATGGAGGAACTTGCCTACCTTTTCTCCTAAGAACGCAATAACGATCACTAGGGCAACTATCCACCAGGTGGTTTCGCCGTCGACCGAAAGATCCGCTCCCTCGCCGGCGGGCGTATCCAATAAGGCGACCACGGCCGGTAGCGATACCGAAACCACCAATAGGCGCAGGTATTGGGTGAGGGCGACGTAGCGGAAGTCGGCACCGAGTTCGTCGGCAAGCGCGGGCATGATCGAAGCACCACCCGGCAGCATGGATAAAATACCGGTTTCGGAGGAGACATCGTCTGGCTGCGCGCGGTGTAAGAGTTGGCCGCCGATAACTCCCACCATCAGTGTGACAAAGGAGATTGTCAGGGCGGCAGGCAGGAAGCCAAGCAAGTGGCCCACCGGTACAACGGTCAGCGGAATGGCAGCCATCATGCCGATAAAACCACGCGACATGCTATAAAAACTGCGGTTCACGCGCAGATCTTCCCCAGTAAAAAGCGCCATGGTGCCGGAGGAGAGGATCGCTGCCAAGATCCAGGCCGCGGGTACGTGCCACATGCTAAAGAGCCAGCCCAGTACAACCGATGCCGGAATAACAATGGCCCACCGTGTCACGGTATGGGCACTAAGCCCGGTGCCTTCCTGCTGTGCGGCCATGCGAGCCTCCTAGTTCTGCTGCGACAAAAGTATAGTGCCTTCTTTTACTCCACTATGGGGAGGGCAGTAAGGCGGGTTATCACCTTACATCATTCAAGATTTATGATCGGGGGCATGGAAATTGATCTGGTGCAGTGGGTGATTCTTTTCTTCGGTACCGCGGCCGCGGGGTGGGTTGATGCGGTCATTGGCGGTGGCGGATTGATCCTGATTCCGATGCTGCTCGCGGTCCTGCCGGGCCTCGCGCCCGCGGCGGCCTTGGGCACTAGCAAGCTCGCCGCGGTGACCGGCACTGGTTCTGCGGCCGTGACCCTCGCGCGAAAGGTCGATTTGGACAAGGCGGAGATGGCGCGGTTCCTCCTCATCGCGCTGGTCTGTTCCGGGTTGGGCGCGAGCGTGGCCTCGAGCCTCGATAAGGACGTCATGCGCCCCATCATCATCGTGCTCATGGTGGCCGTGGGCATCTTCGTGGCCTTCAAGCCAGACTTTGGCAGCAGCGATGCGGCCGGAACCCGTGGTGGGTGGCGGACCGTCGTAGTGCTGGTGCTCTCCGGCATCATTTCCTTCTATGATGGCATCTTTGGCCCTGGTACCGGCATGTTTTTGATCATGGCCTTTACCTCTATCTTTGCGCAGAACTTCTTGACCTCTGCGGCCATGGCCAAGGTGGTCAATACCGCTACCAACTTCGGTGCGCTCATCGTGTTCATTATTGGCGGGCACGTGTGGTGGATGCTCGGCATCGTGCTCGGCGTAGCCAATATCGCCGGCGCACTGCTGGGCGCCCGCACCGTACTCGGCGGCGGTGCCAAATTCATCCGCTACGCGTTGCTTACCCTGGTCGTGGTCATGAGCTGCTACCTGGGCTGGCAGCAGTGGGGCTAACTACATCCGATTCTTGGTGCGCGCGGTAGCAATCGCATTCCACGGGTCCTCGGGCCAGGGGTGCTTGGGGTAACGGCCGCGCATATCGGCGCGCACGCCGGCATAAGGGCCAGACCAGAAGCTGGCGAGATCATCGGTCACCGCGAGCGGGCGGCCGGCGGGAGAGAGCAGGTGGAATTGCACGCGGTGGCCGCAGTATTCGGGGGATTCGGCCAGTCCAAAGCATTCCTGCAGCTTGATGTGGACCACGGGGCGATCGCCGGACCAGTCGATTATGGCATCGCGGCCGGAGGGGACTGGGAGGCGCTCGGGGGCGAGCTCGTCCAGGTGGGTGGCTTCCGGCCAGGGAAGTAGGCGTTGCAGCGCGGGGTACATGTCTAGCTTCGCGGCGGGAGTGCCCTCGGCGATGCGATGTAATTCGGGCCCGAGCCACTCGGCGGGATCCGCGGAATCGACATCGGGCCACGGCTCGCCATAGTGGGCGTGCAGGTGGCGCAGGCGGTCTTTTAACCTTTGGGCCTTTTCGCTGAAGGAAAAGAGTCCTAGGCCTTCTTCACGGATGCCGGCGGCAAGCGCCTCCTCGGCTGCGGGGCCGGTGACTTTGACTGGGGTCTCGGACAACGTGATGGCACCCGCGGCCTTGACCTTGACGCCGCGCACGCGACCATCGCGCAGGAAGGCGCGGGTTTCCTCGGTGACGCCGATGGTCTCGAGGGCTGCGGTTTCCTCGATGCGGGCGGCCGAGCGGATGATGGCATTGCCCGCGTTGGACAGGGATACCTCCGCGATGGCGAGCCACGGGGCGCCGGCCAGGCCCGAGTTATCCAGCAGCCGTGCGCGAGTGCCGCTGGCCAGCAGGTAATCCTCGCCCATGCGCTTGGACACCTGCTCGGGAAAGGCAGTGGCGACGACCTCGCCGGGATCGGCGGGGCCGAGATCCTCGACGAGGCGGGCGAGCCGCTTGACCTCCCTGTGGGGTGGGCGGTGACGGGTGAGGTTGGGGGTTAAGGG
>ERZ1030962.21-NODE-21-length-42544-cov-21.850385_pt1 | contig 42544 bp, 38 predicted proteins | sample MGYA00518597_ERZ1030962 | MGnify/ENA primary metagenome ERZ1030962 (study PRJEB33718, sample SAMN03159703) | human skin metagenome | collected 2014-05-20 | study: EMG produced TPA metagenomics assembly of the PRJNA266117 data set (Human skin bacterial metagenome... | reverse complement strand
GCAGTGGCTGTCGGATAAGTTCACCGAAGTATGGGGCTGGATTCGAGACAACGTCCTAAACCCCATGGTGGACTTCTTCCAGAACACCCTGTGGCCGGCTATCCAGTCGGTTATTGATTGGATTGTCGATAAGTGGAATTGGCTGTCGGAAATCTTGTCCACGGTGTGGGGCTGGATTAATGAGAATGTCATCCAGCGTGTTATCGATGGGTTCCACGCCATCTGGGATGCGGTATCCGCCGTCGCCGGCTGGATTGCTGACAAGTGGAACTGGCTCTACGGCGTTCTGCTGAACATCTGGAACTGGTTGAATGAGAACGTCATCCAGCGTCAGATTCGTGGCTTCCACCGTATCTGGGAAGCTGTTTTGTCTGTTGCTGGTTGGATTGCTGACAAGTGGCAGTGGATGGCCGACCGTCTGCATGCCGGTTGGGTGTGGATTGATGAGCATGTCTTCGGTCCGTTGAAGAGTGGTCTGGATACGGTTAAGGGTTGGTTCCGTTCCACGGTCGATAATATTGGCCGTATTTGGGACGGTATACGTGAGAAGACCAAGAAGCCGGTCGAGTTTGTGGTCAACACGGTTTATAACAACGGTATTCGCTCCGCGTGGAATGCTGTTGCTGGTCTTGTCGGTCTGGATAAGCTCAAGGAGATTAAGTTCGCCACCGGCGGTGTGCTGCCTGGCTACACCCCGGGCCGTGACCCGTACACCTTTGTGGACCCACGCACTGGCATGCGTATTGGGCTCTCGGGTGGTGAGGCCATTATGCGCCCCGAGTGGACTCGAGCCATGGGTGGCCCCAAGGCGATTGAGCGCATGAACCGGGCAGCCACCCGTGGTGAGTTCACCTCCCCAGATTTCTGGGGCGGCAAGGTACCCACTACTTATGGGGACCCGCGCCTGGACTCCATGAGTGAGATTCCCAACCCCGAGGCCCACCACCCAGTGAGCCGGGCTAACTTGCAGAAGGCCATGCAGGCGCACCGGGAGGCGCTGCTGCGCCAGCAGTTCGCCTCCGGCGGTATCTACACTCCGACGCCGCAAGAGAACAGCCAGTTGGGTGGCGCGGCGGTCAACCGCTCGCTGTGGATTGCAGCCAAGACCGCGTTCCCGAATGCCAACCTGAACGCGGCCAAGACTGACCACGAGGACGATGGTGGCTACCACCCACGTGGACAGGCCATCGACTTGGGTGGCCCGATGCAGCAGATGGCCAACTGGATTTTCTCCAAGTGGCCAAAGACCGCCCAGTTGATTTACGGTCCAGGACCTCTGGCCCTGTGGGGTCGGACTGGCCACGTGGACCCGAAGGACCAGGCGGCCATCCGCTCGGCCTACGGCCCGGGCACCATGGCCGGTCACTACGACCACGTGCACTGGGCATCCGATGGTATCGTGACCTCCGACGGCCTGATGGTCTCGGACGATGGCGCATCGGATGGTGGCTTCAACATCATGAGCGCGATTAAGGGACTGTGGGACCGAGCCATCGAGAAGATTGGCAAGTTCCCCGGCGCTGAGAACTTCGGTGAGTTCGGTAAGTTGCCCGCGGCCATGGCCAAGAAGATGATCGACGCCGCTTGGAAGTTCGTGTCTGATAAGGCGGGTAAGTTCGACGGCGCGGCCGGTACCTCGGGCAATGTTGAGTCCTGGCGCGAGATGGCCATGGCGGCGATGCGTCGTAACGGCTTCAACGCGGACGACCCGGCCCAGGTTAACGCTATGATGGCCCAGATTCAGTCCGAGTCGGGTGGTAATCCGGGTATCATGCAGAACGGCTACGTGGACATTAACACGGGCGGCAACGAGGCCGTGGGTCTCCTGCAGATTGTCCCCGGCACGTTCGAGTCGCACCGTGACCCCACGTTGCCAAATGATCGCACGGACCCGTGGGCGAATATGAACGCGGCCCTGCGTTATTACCGGTCTAAGTACGGTGACGACCTGACCACTATGTGGGGCCATGGTCATGGCTACGCCTCTGGTGGTGTGGTTGAGCTGCCTAAGTTGTATGACCAGGGCGGCTGGCTGCCGCATGGTGGGTTCGCGCAGAACCTGTCTGGTAAGCCGGAGCCGGTGTTCACCTCCGGCCAGTGGTCGAGCCTGTCGGACATGATCCGCTCTCTGGGCGACCTGGTCCCGGCGATTAAGGGGCAGACTGATGTGATTGCTAAGGCTGTCGATGATGCGCAAGCATGGTTGGCGAAGGCCGGCGATTACAACAGCATCGAGGGGATTAACGCCCGCCAGGGTGTGCGCCGTGTCCTTGATTTGGGCCTGGACTTGCCGGGCTCTGACATCGTCAAGATGGTTCTTGATGGTGAGGACACTTTGTGGGAGTCTCGCGCCCGCGCTGCTAAAAATATGGACACCATCGTCGAGAAAGAAAAGGCGTTAGAAGAAGCCCGGAAGGCAGTCGCTGAATTGAACGACATGCCCGAAGGCGTTTCCGAAGATGACCAAAAGAAAATCGACGAGGCACAAAAAGCGTTGGATGACGCTAAGGCTGAAAAGGCTAAGGCGGAATCGGACGATGACCGTGCCAAGGCTGCAGACAAGGTCACCGAGGCAGAAAAGAAGCTCAAGGAAACCCGTGAGGAGGTGGACAAGAACTCCGAAGAGAACGCCAAGAAGCACGCCGAAGAAGTCACTAAGGCTAACGAGGCTGTTTCTAAGGCGGAGCAGGAGCTGGCGGATGCCCGTAAGAAGCAGGCCATGGACCTGGACAATGTTGTGTTGTTGTCCCAGGGCCAGATTAAGGGCATGATTCCGCAAGCCAAGCAGCTGGCTAACCAGTTGATTGGCATGGGTGCCCCGGCCCAGGCGGTCAACGCTGGTCTGGGTCAGGTTACTGGTCAACTATTGCAGTTGGCTGGTTTTGCTGGCCCGGCGGGTATCACCCTGGGCATGGCTATGGACATGCTCAAGGTGGGCATTGGGATTATCAAGGCGATTGTGGGTGCGATTGAGGACCTTATCGCCAAGATTCGCAAGGCCCGCCTAGACGCACTTAAGGCCTTGGCTGACGGGTGGTCCATTATTGCGGATTACGCGAAGCTGATAGTTGACCTGCAAGGCAAGGTCACTACTTTGCAGCAGGCGTTGATTCGTGGCGCGAATGCGCAGCGTGAAGCCGAGTACAACCTCATGCTGGCGCAGCACGACCGCTACATCGCAGAAGCAGAAGGGGCACTAAAGGTGGCGGAGGCTCGCCTTGCCCTAGATGCGGAGATTAAGCGCGGCGCCACCATCGCCCAGGTGAAGATGATGGGGCTGCACGAGGACTGGGACTCCTACATGGCTTACCAGGCCTTAGAGGCTCAGGGAGTGCTGCAGGAATGGTCCGATGCGGCTATTTCTGCGCTGTTTACGTACGAGAAGGCGCGTGCTGAAGCGTTGAAGGGTGAGGTTTCTGCCCGACTCGAACAGATTAAGGCAGAAGCTGCCCTGGCTGAGGCGCAGCGTGAGAACGTGCGTAACCAGCAGGACCTGTTGAAGGCGCAGGAGCGGCTGATTCGCATGTCCGCGAAGGTCGCCGGCGTTGACCTGGTTGATGCTACTGGTACGGCCCAGGTGGCGAAGCTCATGGCTGAGATGGCTGAGGTCAAGCAGGCCATGGACAAGAACACTCTGGGCCGTTGGGGCGCCAAGTTGGGTGCTCGAGGTAGTTATGCGAATGAGTACCGTGGCCAGAAGGCGCAGTACAATTCGCTGCAGCAGGCGCTTAACGCGGTTCTTGCGGAAACTGGGGTCAATATTGACCGTGGAAACCTTGACCGCGTGTTGAAGCTGATGGGGCGTGCTGCTTACCGCGGTGGAGACCCGACGGCGGTTCTTCGCGCCCAGTTGCCGGAGCTTGCGCAGGCAGAAACAGCACTCAAGATTAACGAGTCCCTGAAACCGGTATATGATGCCCGAGACCAGCGGGACGATTTAGCCCGCAAGGTTGAAGACTTCACCGCCGAGATTGACCTGTACGAGAAAACCACCCCGTTGGAGCACACGCTCAAGGGACTGGACTACACGATTAAGTCGTTAGAGCAGTCCTCGCAGGCGTGGGCCGAGGGTAACGAGGAGCTACGCGGTGAGTATTTGGCTGCGGCTAAGGCTAATCGTGACGCGGCTGAAGCTGCTGGTGTGAATTGGAAGCTGGATTCGAAGTACGCGAATGCGGGTGTTCGGGACCAGATTCGTCGTGAGACGACGATTCACCTTGATGGGGAGAAGGTGTACACGGCGGACCAGATTGACCAGTTGTTGGCTGAGGTTACGGCTGGAACTAATGGTTCGTATCGGATTGTGCGTTCGGCTAGTGAGGTTGCTGTGTCTCGTAGGAAGGAGCGGGTCTAATTGCTGAATGTGGTGTTGATTACCGCTCTGGGTGATAAGTGGCGACTGTCTGGCACGGACCGGGATTCGGAAGTCTTGTCTCCGTATGGGTCTTTGGTGGAGCTTCGGGCGAATGCGTCGAGGTCTGATTTGCCGGTCCCTGGTGGTGCTGGTGTTCTGCCGGGGGTTCGGCGTTTCGGCCCGATTTCTACAGAGCTCGAGTTCTATCTGAAGGCTCGTGATGGTGAGGACCTGGAGGATACGTACCGTCGGTTGCGTCAGGGGTGGGCGGCAGCGACGCCGGACAACCCTTGCGTCATCATTATCGAGTCGGATAATCCATTGTCGCCGTTGACGTTTGAGCTTGTGGTGGACGGTGTGTTGCCGGGTGTTGCGGTGGATATGCGGCGCCGGTCGGCGGAGACGTTGACGGTTCCGGTGGTGTGTTTTGATGGTGTGGCTAAATCTTCGGTGATGACCGGAAAAGAAACTGTCACAGTGACGAATTACGGTGATGTTTCTGTATGGCCAAAAATCCGCTACGAGGGCGCTGGGGGAGTGGTAACTAACCCTTCTGGGGCGAAGTTCACACTTCCTCGCGCCGCGCAGGAAACCATCATTGACCTCAACCCGCAGACACTACGCCTAGATGGGGCATTCCCTGAGAGTGTCCCGCCGGGCGGTACTGGGGCGTGGGTGTTGCCTGCGGGCGCGCAGCTCGAGTGGACGCTCGGTGTTGCTGACCCGTGGAGCTAACACCCAAAAAGGGACCTTAAGCATGTGGAGGTGTGGTCCCGCCTCCCCTTTTTTATGACTAACTGAATTGTGTGAGGTGTGAGCATGGTTGATTGGGCATCGTGGAAAAAGACCGTTGACTACACCGTAAAAACCCAGGGCCGCTGGTATGGGATTGGTGACGCGGACGGCAATCCGCTGTTTACTTTGCCGATGCCGTCGGAGCCGGACACGCCAGACCAGTGGATGGACTCGGCTGACCTACAAGTCACGTTTCCCGCCCGTGAACCTGATGGAAGCGTGAGCCGCGCAGCTGAACTCCTAGTGATGGACGCGCTGGACAAGTTCGACCCGTCTGGCCGGCTTCCTACCGCCGAGGGCGACTACATGCTACTGGCAGCATTCCCCGGTCCTGGTGGGCAAGTAGTGCGCCGCGGCGGTGCAATTGTGCATACAACCGCAAACGATGAGGATAACGATGGTATCCCGTCTGAAGTCACAATCCACGCCCTGAATTGTATGGACGTGTGGCAAACCATCCCAGCGGTGTCGTGGCCGGTATCCTGGTGGAAGGCCCGGCCCTACGAGGTCAAGACCGACGAGTCTGGGATAAAGTACACCCAGCCGCGACACCTGGCGCGCGTGGAGATGGCCACCCGGTCTATGTTCACCTGGAAGAATGGTCCGGCGGCGTTCGTGATCCGTCGACTGGCTCAGGAGTCCCTGGACGCGTCGATGGCGTCCCAGTCGGACCCGGACGGGCCCCGGTGGGTAGATGATCCTTACCACGTGGTGGAACTTCCTGCGGTCGACAATTCGCCTGAGATTTCCCTGGAGGCCCGGGACGGGTTCCTGTGGGAGACGGTCTCGGAGCAGGCGGAGAATGCTGGCGTGATCCTTGGGGCTTATCTTTGGTGGCCAGGGGACCCGCCGGTCCGCTGCTGGTCCCAGGCCCGTTCGGACATGAACCCCCGGGACGTGGACATCACCCCAAGTGAGGGTAAATCCTCGCGCCACCCGGTGGAACTTGAATTCCCCCACGCCATGGTGGTCATGACAGTCAAGGAGGTGGCCTAATGCCCACGCCTTATTTAGTAGCGGACGCGGCCCAGGTAACAGTCCTGCGCTCCTTGGCGTCCACGGCTTTCGGTAGATACGACTTGAAACCGCCGGAAGGCGTGGACGTGGAGGAAATCTACCCCCCTTCCGCTCCGGACAACGAGGTGGCCTACGTGTCCGCGCTGAACCCTAAGCGCCGTGTGGGTGGCATGTTCCGCCGGTTCGTTCGCGCGGATGTGAAGATTCAGGCCCCGGACGACGAGGAGGACTCTGCCCGGAGTAACGTCGAGGAGGTCCTGGACGAGGTGGCCAATCGCACTTCGGGGGACTTCTTCCTGGAGTCGGACATCAGCCGGGCGGGGCTAGGCCCCTGGGTCCCGTTCGTGGACTTCAACGTGGGCGACATGGCCAACGTCGAGGTGTGGGGGCGCGTGGTCCAGCTCCCTGTGGTCCGGATTAACCCCAAGGACTGGTCCGTGCACGTGGGTGGCCAGATCATCTCGGACCGAGACGCGCTGCTAGCCCAGAACGCCGAGATTCACGACGCCCTAATCGACGACCAGCGAGACCTAGCGGGGTTAGACCGCCGGGTGCGTTCCGAGTCCTCCGCGCGCCGCCGGGCAGACACCCGGATCACTGGACAGCTGGAGGGGCTGCGAAAGGACTTCCTGGACTACAGCGAGGAGACCACGCGCCGCCTCAAGGAGCAGTCCGGTCGGATTGACGACGCGTCGAACTCGGTGGACCAGGCCACGCGCGACGTGGTCAAGTTTTGGTCCCCGGAGAACCAGAACAAGTTCAACCAGACAGTTCAGTTGTTCACCGCTGCCACGCGTGGCTATGTGGATGTCAACGACATTAAATGGACTACGCAGGACGAGTGGAACCGGCGGATGCAGGAGCAGGCGGACTTGCAACAGCAGCAGATGAACCTGCAGCAGGAGTACGCCCGCGTAACGCGTCAACTGGCGGAGGCGAACCAGCGGGCCTCGGACGCGAACGCTCGTGCCCTGCGGGTCGAGAAGGAGTACCGCCGCCGGTTGCCGCGCCTGGTGTTCGCCAAGTTCTCCGACTACAAGAACATGTACCGCGACTCGGAGAACTTCGTGCGCCTGGAGGCGTACGGACCGGGCGACCGCGGGTTTAAGATTACCGCCCTGGGCAACTGGACGGGGGACATGGTGGTGCGCGCCACCGCTATCGGTTCTCTGTCCGCGAACTCCATCGACTCAGTCCGAGCGCGCGTGACCAGGGGCAGCCGCGTGTTTAACGGCGTGCCGGAGGCGGCCCAGATGTCGTACAACACGCTAGACATCACCATTTATCCAGACTAGGAGGACTAATGCCAACGATCAGTGGTGAATTAAACTTCGTGTCGTCCAGGGCGGCGCACGTCAACGAGATATGGGTCCGCGCGCCCCACGTGCGCACCAGCACCGGGGGAGTGGTGGTCACCCAAAATGACCGGTTCCCAGTGAAGGACGGGAAGGTGGAGTTTACCTGCCTGACTGGACCGGCGATTCTTTCCCTGGTGTCGGACGGCCGGGCCGTGGATACCATCCCGATAGTAGTGGGGGAGTCCAATTCCCAGGCGTTGCGCCAGGTGGTGGCCGCCGCCCAGGTGGCGGACGAGGCCACACAGAGCGAGATTGAGAAGCTGGCGGCCCAGGCCGTCCACCTGATTGACACGTCCGTGGAGTCGGCTACCCGCGCGGAGTCCGCGCGTGATCGGGCGGAGACGGCGGCTAGTGGTGCCGCCCAGTCCGCGAAGAAGTCCGCCGATTCTGCAGACAAGTCGGGCAAGTCCGCCAAGTCCTCGTCTGACTCTGCCTCGGCTGCGTCGAAGTCCGCGGGCGACGCCTCGTCGTCCGCTACCGCGGCCAAGACCGCCGAGACTAAGGCGAGTTCTCAGGCCTCGGCGGCTGCGAAGTCTGCCACTGCTGCGAAGAAGGACGCGGACCGCGCGGCCGGGGTGGCGGACTCCACCAGCTGGAAGGGCGACCAGCTCACCGTCAACGGCAAGACCAGCCCGCACCTGACGGGACCTAAGGGCGACCGTGGCCCGGCGGGCGAAAGTGGTAAGTGGTCGGACCTCACTAACGTCCCCAAGAAGTTCCCGCCCGAGGACCACAAGCACAAGGTGGCGGATGTTACGGACCTCCCCCCGATTGACTACGCGGTCAAGGGCGGGTCCCTGGTCAAGCGGTACTCCACCGGACAAATTGCGGTACCTACCACACCTGATGGGGACGCAGTGGCCGCCTCCAAGAAGTACGTGGACACCACCGCGTTCCCGCGCGAGGTGACACTGATTAAGGGGGAGGTGGACCTGGACACCTACAAGGAGACCGGCGTGTACTACCAGAACTTGGACAAGAGCGCCCGCGCGGGCAAGAACTACCCGAACGACCGTGCAGGCCTGCTGGAGGTGTTCAACCCTGAATCGGGAATGACCTACCAGCGCTACACCGACTACGGAGTTCAGAACAACGTGTGGACGCGTGGACTTTATTCCGGTAACTGGTCCAAGTGGAAACAGGTATCTCAGGACGACCATAAGCACACGATGGCGGACATCACGGACCTCCCCAAGATTGACAAGAACGTCTCGGGCGACTCTCTGGTTCAGCGCTACGGTAACGGGGCCATCCTGGTGTCGGACCCGCCGCCCACGTCCACGTCCGCGACTTCCAAGGCGTACGTGGACGCGCGGATTCAGCTGGTGTCCTCGTTACCGTCCAAACCAGATTCCGACGTCCTCTACGTGATTGCGGAGTAGCCATGCCAGTTCACTTTGGGAACCGCAAGATTAAGGAACTGTACCTGGGCGGCCGCAAGATTAAGGAGGCCTGGTACGGTGGTCAGAAGGTCTACTCGTCTGTTGGGTCAGGGGTTTACCCCTGGCACGACCGGCAGGACTATAACCGGGGAGACCTGGTCCACTACCAAGGTCTAGTCTATGAGTGCATCCAGGACCACCAGGCGGACGGCAGCAAAACCCAGCCAGGCGAGGGCTGGGACCAGTACTCCTACTGGAAGCAGGTCGGTTACGTCCGTGAACGAAACGACATCAAGTACGACCCCTGGAATAACGGCAAATACTACTACTCTGGGGAAATAGTGTCAGCAAAGGTTAATGGCGTGGAAGGTAACTATCAGTGCACCAGTGGCCACTTTGCGAGTGTTGACAATAGACCGGGCGGTTTCAAGGGAGATCAGTATTGGAAGTTCATCTCCAAGTCCAGTGGTTCCACGCCCACCACTCCGCCGTCGTCTGGCGGGTCCACGCCTAGCAACCCACCGTCCAGCGCTCCGTCCGCGTGGCGCGCCGGTGTGAATTATAAGAAGGGCGATCAGGTTAGCATTGACGTTTATGGTGACACCTACAGATATACGGCTCTGACTGACCACTATTCTTCAACTGACAGCAAGCCCTTTTATGGGTCCGTGGAAAACCTTTATTGGGAAAAACCCACCAAGATTAGTTAAGGAGGAACTATGGTCACTTACCCAATGAAGCCTGGGACCTACCAGGTCTCCAGCGGCTACGGCCCCCGCTGGGGCACATAGCCATAAACCCCCAGCTCATGTGGTAAAATAGAGTACAAGAACGGCCCTTGAAAGTGCGCCAACACTCGCAAGGGCCTAACCACACACCTAGACGAGTAGGAGGTGGCTAGGGTGAAGTCTACCCAAGCCGAACAATGGCGACCAATCCCCGGATACGAGGGACACTACGAGGTATCAGACCACGGGCGCGTACGGAGCGTGACAAGAATTCTGCCGCACCCGGTTAACGGCTGGAAGACCTACCGAGGAAAGCTATTAAAGCAGGATGTCCATAAAACAGGACATATTGCGGTATGGCTTTCACTCGATGGAAGAATGCGTTCACTCCTAGTCCACCGGCTCGTTCTCATGGCATTCATTGGCCCCTGCCCAGACGGGATGGAGGCATGCCATTGGAATGACGATCCGGGGGATAATCGTTTAGAAAACTTACGCTGGGCATCACGCAGGGATAACAACCTTGACCGGGTAAGAAATGGGATTCACCCAATGGCAAAAAAGACCCACTGTAAACGAGGCCACGAGTTCACCCCAGAAAACACAAGAATCGAGGTCAGGACAACAGGAAAAGTGCGCAGGTGTAGACAATGCGAGAGAGAACGTAGTAGGCGACGTAAAGCAGCGCTAAAAAAGAAAACTCCAATTCAATAAAACCGACCGCACCCTACGGGGTGCTTTATTTATATCTGGAGGAGGGAGAAACATGGTTACTATGCCAGTTGATAAGGGCTTTGTGGTCACCTCACCACTCGGCCCACGATGGGGCACCACCCATTGGGGAGTAGATTACGGCGTGGCTGGTGGCTCAGGCGGCAAACCAATCTATGCGATTAAGGACGGCACGGTTATTCAAGCCGGTGCCGCTAGTGGTTTCGGCCAGTGGATTCGCATCGACCACCCCGCCAGCGTTGGCGGCAATGAATCCGTCTACGGGCACATCATCCCGGAAGTTCGAACCGGCCAGCAGGTGCGTGAGGGGCAGCGGATTGGATACATCAACCCCAACTCGTCCACGAACGGCGGTGTGGCACCTCATCTCCACATTGAGGTGTATCGGTATTCGTGGGTTGGCCCCGGCCAGCGAGTAGTCGGGCAAACTATTCTCGACCCGCAGCAGGTGCTACGCGGGGCGAAGTGGCCCGGCAACGCTGTGGCCCGCCCTGTAAGGAAGGAGGGCGGCACCCTTTTTGGCGTTGACGTGTCCGAGCACCAGGACGGCATGAGCCTCAAGCAGGCGAAGCGCGAGGGTATCGACTTCGCCATCATCCGCACCACGGACGGCACGCACCGCGACCGCTGTTATCACTCTCACCTAGACGATGCGGAATCAGCCGGTCTTGTCACCGCCGCTTACCACTTCCTGCGGAACCCCAGCGAGGGCACGACGGTGGCGCAGCAGGTGCAGGCATCGCTGGAAGTCATGGGTGACAAGAAACGCCCCGTGTGGATTGATGCGGAGACCCCAGCCGGTTTGCATGTTGACCATATTCGCCAGTGCAAGCGCGAGTTTGAGAAGCGCGGGGTTCGTGTCATTGGCGCATATTCCTACGTGCCTTACTGGGAGGGCCGCATCAGCCCACACGAGCCAGACTCCCACGAGTTCGGGGCGTTCTGGGTTGCCGCATACGGGCAGAACCGCAGCGGCGCACCCCGCGCAATTTACCCCGGTGACCGGCACCAGCAGTGGGATTACCCGCTGGGCAATCAGAAGCCCGCCATGTGGCAGTACGGCTCGAACGCCCAGGTCGCTGGCTACAGCGTAGACATCAACGCCTACCGGGGCAGCAAGGCGCAACTACAAGCGTTATTCAGCGGGAAGAACCCGCCCAATGAGGAACCATCGGAGGAAGAAATGAACAAACTCTACAAGCAGCTCACGGCTTTTATCAGTGGGTATTTTGGGCCGCAGTTTGAAGCGATTCAAGAAATCTGGCGGCAACTACGCGGGCCGCAGGGCCAGGGCTGGCCGCAATTAGGCCAGAATGAGCGCGGCCAAAATCTCACCCTCGTGGACGCGGTGGCGGCAATCCGCCAGGACATTGCCCGCATCGAGAAGAAGCTGGAGGGAAAGAAGTAATGGCACGTCACTACAATCAGGCAGTTCTTAATTCCGTGTCTGAGCACGTGGCTGAGGCCGTGGCGGTGGAGCTACAGGAGCAGCCGTGGTGGCTGCGTTACAAGGGCACCATCATGTTGGTGTTGCAGGCGGTGGCGTGGGTTGCGGGCGTGCTGCCGGTGTATCTTGCGGACGCGCCGGAATGGACGATTCTGCTCGTGGGCGGTATTGGTTTCTTCGTCACCACCCTGACCAACCGTCTCACCGTTGATGGTGTCACCCCGTCCATGGCCCCGCGCCTAGCAGACCAAGCAGACCGCGCAGAAACCGCCAACACACCCGCCGCCCTGCCGGTCTACACAGGCCCCACCACAGCAGGGGAGTGAACCGTGGACTGGGAAAGATTTAAGCGCCGCGCCGCCCGCTGGCTCGTGTCTGATGCTGCGGGCCTGTTGATTCTCGGCAGTATTTCTATAGCCCGGGGAATGTCCTATACACCTCTGCTAGTAGACCCGGAGCGTAAGCCTACGCACTTCATGGAGAGCGTTCTTAACCCTCCCTCGTGGGCTGTGGTGTGGCTTCTCATGGGCGCGCTCTGTCTTTGTGCAGTTAAGTGGCACAGGTTCGTACCCGCCGCCGTTGGTGCCGTCGTGGGGCTGCATTCCATGTGGGCGTTGAGCTTCATCTTTGCCACGCTTTTCGGTGATTTGGGGCGTGCTTGGGTGTCCTCCCTCGGCTATATCGGCATCGCCGCTATGACCCTTTATGCGTATGGGCGGGGGCAGACGAGTGAGCTGAAGTTTGTTGATGGGAGGTGACGGGTATGCCCGTGGACGGGCCACTGGCTACCGTCATCGTCGGTGTTATCGGTGTGCTCGGCACCCTCATCGGTACTCACTTGACGGAGAAGAGTCAGAAAAAGAAAGCCGAGCTTGAAACTCGAGGCCCGGAGTGGGAGTCCTTTACTAAAAGCATTCGTGAATGGACGAACGAGCAACTGGAAGCCCGCGACAAGTCCATTAGTGAAATGCGTGGAGAAATTGCCGAACTTCGCGACAAACTGGAGGTGTGGAAAAGCCGCTACTTTATCGCCGTGAATCATATTCGCCAGTGGCGACTCCGCCACCCTGAAAGTGTTGCCGACATGCCCATACCTAATGAGCTAGAGAACGATTTCTAGACCGACCCTCACCCCTGCGCGGGGTGGGGGCCTTTTCGTCGTTTTAGGGGGCAACCTCAAAGTCAAAGTCCGCCATCGTGTACGCCATGTGGATATGCCCCATAAGCGCGGTGTGCTCAGAACGGCTAAGACCCTCGCCTGTAATCGCGTTGGTGAGTATCACAGGTTTGCCTTCTGCTTCTGCCTGCTCGGCAATCTGTAGGGCTTGGTCGATGTAGTCCGCAAACCTCACCCATTTGTCTTGTAGCCATACACCGGCGTCGAGTGGGGGCTGGTGGGTGGTTTCCCACCGTTGGGCGGTGCGGAGGTTTACGTCGCAGGCGTTGGCTACCTCTTGGGAGGTGAGCCCCATGCTGGTGCGGAGAATACGGAACTCGTTTGGGGTCATGCGGCTTGTGTCCTTACTTCGGTGATGGTGCCGAGGGTGAAGTGCTGGCGGCCTACAACGCGGTCGATGGTGCCCCACTGGCCTGGCACATTGGTGCGCCGGAACGTCACATCAGCGGGAAACTGCTCTTTGAGGATGGCGTACATGTGGGGGCCGGTGTAGGTGCCCAGGGTGGTGATGATGGTCTGCATTTCGGACTTTCTTTCCGGTTGTGCGGCCTCTTCCAGGGGTGGTTCCCCTTGCCGTCTAACACCATTATATGCCGTAGTTTACGGCATTGCAAGTTGTTGGGGAAATCCCTAAAACGGCCATGCAATTCCACGACATCCACGACAGGAAACAGCCTTAAACCACCGGAAACCACCGGATAAGCTGAAAAGCAGAAACCCCCTCCCACCAGCAAAAACACCGGTAAAAGGGGGTAAGCTAGAAGTGCCCCCAGCAGGATTCGAACCCGCGACACATGGGGTAGAAACCCACTGCTCTAATCCACTGAGCTATGGGGGCTTACAACGCACTCATAGTAGCCCACGAGGGCGAGGAAACCTAAGCCAGGGTGCGCTGCGGCGAGCGCAGGATGTCCACCAAGTCTTGGGCAGCTGCGGTCAGCTCGCGATCCGTGCGGTAGGCCACGATGGCGTAGTAGCGCGGCAGGTCATCAGCAATGGGGCGGGTGATGATGCCGTGCGGCTGCACAGTAGGTGCGCAATTGGGCACGATGCTAACACCCAGTCCGCTGGAGACCATGGGAATTGCGCTATTGAGGCTGGCGACCTCCTGGGTCTTTTCCGGCTTGAGGCCCGGGCGGCTATTCCACAGGTCGTGGTAGAACTCGGCCAGTTCCGGAAGTTCGCGGCTGCGCGGTGGGACAAGCCAAGTTTCCTTCTTCAGCTCGGCGAGGGAGACGGGGGATTCCAACTCGGCGAGGCGCTGGGGAAGGGCGACGGAGTAATCGAACGTGGCCACCTGGTGGACGGTGAGCTCGGGGGAGTAGCGGCGAATGAAGGCCTTTGGATCGGACGTCGGCAAGAGCGCTAGGTCCACCTGGCCATCCAGTAGGTGCTTGATAGCGGTGGCCGGCTCGGCGTCGTCCAGCGAGATATTGGCGGTGGGGTAAATCCGCTTGAGCTCAGCCAGGGCGGCAGGGGTAAATTCCCAGTTCAAGATGGCGCCGGAGGCTAGGGATACGGTGCTGGCCTTGTCGCCGGTGATTTCGCTGATATGGCGCTGGGTTTCGCTGAGCAGCGCATCAACCTTGACGGCCGTTTCGTAGACATAATCGCCAGCGTCAGTGGTGGAGACACCGGAGCGACCGCGCGAAAGCAGCTGGGCGTTGAGCTCCTTTTCTAGCTTCCGGATGGAAAGGCTCAGAGATGGCTGGGTCATATCGAGGGATTCGGCAGCGTGCGTGAAGGAGCCATTGTCTACAACGGCGCGAAAATAAAGAAGTTGACGGGTGTCCATAAGCTCCATAATGACACATGTAAAGACAAAATGTGTGTTAGGTGAGAAGCTAGGTGGCGCTATACAATGCGCACTATGGCAAATGAGCAGGTTAATAGTGTGAATGCGGCGGGTAAGAAGCCCCGCTCTTCCTGGGGAATTTATATCGCAGCGATGCTTATTGCCGGCCTGCTTGCCGGTTTTATTTCCCTGTTCCTCCTGGCTGATTCCCTGGCGGCGCTGGGCATTCCGGACCCCGGCCGCATAACCACCTTTGGCCTGCCGCTCTTTCGAGGTGTGGCGTGGATTCTCATGGCTTTGTCCGTGGGCTCATTCTTAGCCTCGTCGTTCCTCATCGCTCCGCGCGGGGACAATGCCACGCTTATCGATGCCCCCTTGTCCGTCGACGGCCACATCGCCGCCCGCACCGGTACGTGGGCTTCCTTTGGCATGGCGGCCGTGGGGCTCGTGGAAATCCCGCTCATTATGTCCGACCTTACCGGCGCGCCCTTTTCTCAGGTATTCAATCCTTCCATTATGAAGATGGCTCTGACGGAAATTTCCACCACCATTGTGTGGGCAATCTCTGTGGTCATTGCCCTGGTAGTGGGCATTCTCGGGCTCGTGGGCCGTGGCTGGTCTATGCAGCCAGTTCTGCTTTTCTTGTCCATAATGCAGGTCGTGCCCATTGGCATGGAAGGCCATTCCGCGGCAGGCGGCGACCATGATTACGGCACCAATTCGCTCCTGTGGCACTTGGTCTTCGTCATGCTTTGGGTAGGCGGGCTTATGGCGCTTATCGCCCATGGTCGGCGCCTCGGCCCTAACCTCGCCTTTGCGGTGAAGCGCTACTCCGGCATCGCCTTTATGGCCATTGTGGTGCTTGCTGTCTCGGGCTTGATTAACACGCTCATCCGCATGAATATCTCCGATCTGGTGGATTCCGCGTACGGAATCATTCTGATTACCAAGTTCGTGTTTACGATTTTGCTGGGCATTTTCGGCCTCGCTCATCGCGAGCTCACCATCCCGCAGCTGGGCAAGAACCCGCGCCTTTTTATTCGTATTGCCATCGTGGAAGTAGCGGTCATGGCCGCCACCATTGGCGTAGCCATCACGCTGGGCCGCACTGTGCCCCCGGCGCCGCGCGATCCCAACCTCAACTCGATGCAGATTCTCATGGGCTATGAGCTGTTTGAAAAGCCCACGGTGCTCAACGTGTGGACCATGTTCCGCTTTGACATCATGTTTGGCACCATTGGCCTGCTGTTGGCTGCGGCCTATGGCTACTGCGTTTACCGCGTACACAAGCGCGGCCTGACCTGGAGCAAGGGGCGTACCGCATGGTTTATGTGCGGTGCGCTGGGCTTGACCTTTGTGATGTCTACCGGCCTAGGCCTGTACATGCCGGCGATGTACTCCATGCACATGTTGGTGCACATGATTTTGTCGATGGCGGTCCCGCTCCTGCTCGTTCTGGGTGCGCCACTGACCCTGCTCATGGAGGCCTTTGAGGCGGGGCCGAAGGGGAAGCCCAGCCTGCACGACTATGCACTGGCGGCCACCCAGTCCAAGATCGTCGCGTTTATTACCAATCCGTTTGTCAACCTCGTGCAGTACCTATTTTTCCTCTACGTGCTGTATTTGTTCCCGGGCCTCTATCAATTCGCTATCTCGGAACACGCAGGTCACCTCATTATGAACTTCACGTTCATCATCTCCGGCTGCTTCTATTTCTGGGAAATCATCGGGCCGGATCCACTTCCCAAGCGCCACTCCACCCCGTTCCGATTGGCCGTGTTGTTCCTTTCCATGCCATTCCATCTCTTTGCCGGCGTGTACCTGATGCAGCTGCAAAGTGTGCTGGGTGCAGACTTCTACCAGTATTTGGAACTGCCCTGGGATCAGGATCTGCTCCAAGATCAACGCGTGGGCGGCGGCATCGCGTGGGGCTTTGGCCAGTTCCCGCTGGTTATCGTCTTTGGTAAACTCTTCCTGGATTGGCTCAGCGATGATCGCGCTACGGCTCGCCGCCACGATATGCAGGCGGATGCGGACGATGATGCCGAATTGGAACGCTATAACGCGATGCTCCAGGATATGGGCCACGGCGATGAATCGAGCTTCCGCGGGCGCTAGCCTGTGGATAACCGGTTAAAAATCACCCCCAAACCCGAGTTTTGTTGACGGGTACAACAAGTTATTCACAGGGTAGGGGTCGCCGGCATGGTGCAGCTTGCGCGCCGGCATCAGGATATGGAAGCGAGCGAGGAAAACCGAACTCGCCTATCCAACTATCCAGCAAAGGATTTTCTAGCACCATGTCCCAATACCCAATTACTTTGACCGGTCGCCTTACTCGCGATCCCATCCTGACCAAGACCTCAACTGGGGCCTATAAGGCTAAGCTGCGCGTCGCCTCTTCCCGCCGAATTCCGGACCGTCAGGTCGATGCCGGCGCTAATGACCCGGAAGGCAACAACCCCAAGGCCCCGCAGTGGCGCGACGTGGACCACCTCTACATCGACGTCGAAATGTGGAATCAATTCGCCATCAATGTGCGCAAATCCTTGGCTAAAGGCATGCCACTGGTCATCGTGGGATCCTTAGTTACCGAACAATGGCGCGATGACCAGGGCACCGATCACTTCCGCACGTTCATTAAGGCACAGTATGTGGGCCTGGATCTGAACCGCCACGTTATCGGTACGAAGCGGCTCGCTCCGCAGTACAACCAGGAGAATATTGCGGTCCCAGAACTGGGGGACAACGCCATCGAACCGGACGTGGACCACAGCCTCCCGCCGCAGCAGGCGGGGCAGGGAGATACCGCTGCCGATACCGCGGCGGACCGCTATTTAGCCGAGCGCGCCGCAGCCGCACGTGGTGGGGAAGAAGAGTCCTTCGACGACGCCGAGGTAGAAGAGGAGGCTGCCGAGGCAGAATCCGCCCCAGCGAACGCTTAAGCGTTTCCCCACCGGCTTGATCGCCTCGGGTGTACCTGACCCGAGGCACTTGGGCGGTGGTTCTGATGTAGTGTTTGTGTAGATAAATACGTCTCCCAAATTTTTGCAAAGGGGTAAAAGTGGGCGAATTCATCTACACGATGAAAAACGTGCGCAAGGCAATTGGCGATAAAGTCATCCTTGACGATGTAACAATGGCGTTCTACCCAGGTGCCAAGATTGGTGTGGTCGGCCCTAACGGTGCCGGTAAGTCCTCCATTCTGAAGATTATGGCCGGCCTGGATCAGCCTTCCAACGGCGAGGCTTTCCTGGACCCGGGTGCCACCGTGGGCATCCTGCAGCAGGAGCCGCCGCTCAATGACGAAAAGACCGTGCGCGGCAACGTCGAAGAGGGCTTGGGCGATATCTTTGAAAAGAAGCAGCGCTTCGAGCAGATCGCCGAAGAAATGGCCACCAACTACAGCGACGAGCTCATGGAAGAAATGGGCAAGCTGCAAGAAGAGCTGGACGCCGCCGATGCTTGGGAGGTTGATTCCAAGATCGAGCAGGCCATGGAAGCTTTGCGCTGCCCGCCTTCCGACGCCCCAGTGACCAACCTTTCTGGTGGCGAGCGCCGTCGTGTAGCGCTGGCTAAACTCCTGCTCACCGAGCCGGACCTGCTGCTGCTCGACGAGCCTACGAACCACCTGGACGCCGAGTCCGTGCAGTGGCTGGAGAAGCACTTGGCCGATTACCCGGGTGCTGTCTTGGCCGTGACCCACGACCGCTACTTCCTCGACCACGTCGCGGGCTGGATCTGTGAGGTTGACCGCGGCAAGCTCTACCCGTACGAGGGCAACTACTCCACCTACCTGGGTAAGAAGCAGGAGCGCTTGGAGGTTGCCGGCAAGAAGGATGCGAAGCTGCGCAAGCGCTTGAAGGACGAGTTGGAGTGGGTTCGCTCCGGTGCAAAGGCCCGCCAGGCCAAGAACAAGGCTCGTCTGGAGCGCTACGAGGAGATGGCAGCCGAGGCCGAGAAATACAAGAAGCTCGACTTCGAAGAAATCCAGATTCCTACCCCGCCGCGCTTGGGCAATAAGGTTGTAGAGGTCAAGGACCTGCAGAAGGGCTTTGATGGCCGCGTTCTGATTAAGGACCTTTCCTTCACCCTGCCGCGCAACGGCATCGTGGGCGTTATCGGTCCGAACGGCGTGGGTAAGACCACCCTGTTTAAGACCATCGTTGGCCTGGAGCAGCCAGATGCCGGTTCCGTCGAGGTCGGAGATACCGTCAAGCTGTCCTACGTAGACCAGAACCGCGAGAATATCGACCCTGAGGCAACCGTTTGGGAGGTTGTCTCCGGCGGCCTAGATTACATTCACGTGGGCCAAAACGAGATGCCTTCGCGTGCCTACCTGTCCGCGTTCGGCTTCAAGGGCCCAGATCAGCAGAAGCCATCCAAGGTGCTTTCCGGTGGTGAGCGCAACCGCCTGAACTTGGCGCTGACCCTGAAGGAGGGCGGCAACCTGATCCTCCTTGACGAGCCGACCAACGACTTGGACGTGGAAACCCTCGGCTCGCTGGAAAACGCGCTGGAGAAGTTCCCGGGCTGCGCCGTGGTCATTTCCCACGACCGCTGGTTCTTGGACCGCACCTGTACTCACATCTTGGCCTGGGAGGGCAATGTGGAAGAAGGCCAGTGGTTCTGGTTTGAGGGTAACTTCGGCGATTACGAGAAGAATAAGGTCGATCGCCTCGGTGAAGAGGCAGCCCGTCCTTCCCGCGTGACCCACCGCAAGCTGACCCGCTAAGAAGCTGACGCCTTAACTGAGGAGAATGATGGCAACCCCAAGCGTGCACACGCACCGTATTCAGACCCGCTGGTCGGACTTTGATATGTACGGCCACATGATGAACGCAAACTACATCGAGCTCGCCCAGGAAGCGCGCCTGGCCTTTGCGAAGGAACATATCTATTCCAAAGGCCTCGACTTCGTGGCGTTCGTGCGCCACCTCGATGTGGACTTCCAGCGCCCGATGGAGTTTAAGGACACCACTACGGTGGAGGTGGAAACTACCATTTCCCAGATTGGTACCACCTCGTTTACCACCACTCAGCAAGTGAAGAACGCCCAGGGCGAGGTCGCGGCAACCGTGGATTGCGTGCAGGTAGTCATTGACCGTCAGCAGCAGACCCCGCGTCCATTGACGGACCAGGAAAAGGATATTCTGCACAATACCGCTGCCAACTAGCAGCGGGGCAGAGCACAGATGAGAAAGGCAGGGCCCGAAGGCATGGTCACCGAGACTCTAGAAATTGGAAGCGGTGGACCTGGCCTTCGGGCCCTTGTCACGCGCGCGGTTGGCTTGGACGCGGGCGCGTCGGTGCGGCTGCGCCAGCTGACTGACGACGTCGTCGATGTCTTTGTCACCACCCCCTTCGAGGTGGTTGCCTCTCGCCGCGTCCAAGGCGTCGCGTCTCGCGATGGAGCTGTGGTTTCTGCTGCCACGCTCGCCGAGCAACTCAAAGAGCATGAATCTAGCGGCACCTTAGATTTGGGTCCTGCCCGCGATCCATCCTGGCCGGGAGCCTTGCCGCCGGCCACGGGTTACAGCGTGGTCGATACCTTGCCGGTTACCGTGGTGCGCGATCTATCCGATAAAGGCCAACAGCTAACCCGGCAATTTTCTGGCCCGATGGGCCCGCCGTCCAGCTTGTTGAATCAAACCGTTGTCACGGTGGAAGGCGATGGCGCCACGGTCGAAATCCCCATGCGCATGATCTTTGCCTGCACCAACCTGGGGCTTATTCCTGGATTTTCCGCCCCGATGGACGTGCCGCGGCACCTGCGGGTGGCTCAGCTGGGTCGGTGGGTGCGACTCGACGCCCCCTTTGGCAGCATTTACCGTTCCACCCGCTTGTCCTTGTTCTAGCTTTCGCCGCCAGGGCGCACACCCTGGTGTTCAACAATCTCGGCGTACCACCGCCCCATAATGGGCGAGGTTGCCCGAAAAGTAGTCTGTCTTAGGGGTAGGGGGATCCTGGCGTGGTAGCCTCCCAACCCCTGTGAACAGCATGTTTAACGGGGGTGTTGGAGTAATGCTACCCCCGCAGTGTGAATTAGTCAGCAGAGCGCCACGCGCAAACGTGTCCTGCGTTACTCTTACATGGTCGATGTAATTTCCTGCACCCACAAGGAGACTATGTAATGCGTATTGCTGTGCCAAAAGAAATCATGAATAACGAGAATCGTGTGGCTCTTACCCCGAGCGGCGTACAGACCCTCGTTCAGGATGGCCATGAGGTCCTCATTGAGACCGGTGCCGGTGAAGGCGCTTCCTTCCCGGACTCCGAGTACGAGGCCGCGGGGGCCAGCATCGTTGGCACTGCGGAAGATACCTGGGCACAAGCAGAGCTGCTGCTGAAGGTGAAGGAGCCGCTCGAGGCTGAGTACCAGTACCTGCGCCCAGACCTCACCGTCTTCACGTACCTGCACCTTGCGGCAGATCGTCCGCTGACTGAGGCACTTGTCGACGCCAATACCACCGCCATCGCCTATGAGACGGTCACCGACCGCCACGGCACCCTGCCGCTTCTCACCCCGATGTCCCAGGTGGCTGGCCGCCTTGCTGCCATCGAAGGCACCCACCACCTGTTGTCCACCCAGGGTGGCCGCGGCCTGCTGGTCTCCGGTGTTCCGGGCACTCAGCCAGCACGCGTCGTAGTTATCGGCGGCGGCCAGGTCGGCGCGTCCGCTGTAGCTATGGCCCACGGCCTTCGCGCCGAGGTGACGGTGCTGGACCTCGATCCGCACGTCCTCCAGCGCTTCGATGACCAGTACGCCGGAGGCGTGCGCACCCTGATCTCCGATCCAGCCACCATCGATAAGGAACTGCAGGAGGCCGACCTTGTCATCGGTGCCGTCCTTATCCCGGGTGCCGCCGCGCCGAAGTTGGTGCGTGAGGAGACCGTAAAGAAGATGAAGAAGGGTGCGGTGCTCGTCGACGTAGCCATCGACCAGGGCGGTTGCTTCGAAAACTCCAAGAAGACCTCCCACGATGACCCCACCTTCAAGGTGCATGACACCCTGTTCTACTGCGTGGCGAATATGCCGGGTGCGGTGGCCAATACCTCCACCCGTGCGTTGTCTTCTGCGACCCTGCCGTACATCCGCGCGGTGGCCAACGACAGCCTGGATGCCGCGATCAAGCGCTTCCCAGGTCTGGAAGGCGGCGTCATGACTCGCGGTGGCCGTCTGGTCTCCGAGCCTGTGCGCAAGGCCTTTGACTGGGAAGACTAGTCATCACCCGGCGTAGTCTGCGCTAGATACACCACAAGCCCGGCACCCCCGCTAGAAACGGGGACCGGGCTTGAGTTATCTGCGCTGAAGGGGGTGGCGTGGTTACGGGGCCTTGTTGATCATCATGGCGGCCACGCGCTGCATGTGATCCCACATCATCTCGCGGTAGGCGGGTGGGATGGTTTCCTCGTCGATGTCCGCGAGGGAGTTGCCCATGAGTTCTAGCCACCGGTCGTGCGCGGTGATATCGATGGGGTAGGGGGCGTGGCGCATGCGCAGGCGCGGGTGCCCACGGTTTTCAGAAAATAGCTGCGGGCCGCCCCAGTATTGTGCCAAGAACCAGGTAAGGCGCTGTTCGGCGCCTTCCCAGTCGTTATCGGGGTACATCGGGCCAATGACATCGTCCTCTTTGACCTGGGAATAAAAGCCGTGGACGAGGCGCTCAAAGGTCTCCATGCCACCGATGGCCTCATAAACAGAATCCATTTACTCTTCTTCTTCCTTGCGGGGATCGGCAATGCCGATACCGTGCGGGTAGGGGGTGGTAATACCTTTAGTGTGCATGACATTGAGCACGCGAGACTGCAAGAAACGCTGCACATCCCACTGCTTTCCTGGCAGGGTCTTGGTCGAGACGCGGAAGGATACATAATCCGGCTCAAAGCCAGACATGCCGTCCACCCGGGGCGTGCTTAGGATGAGCTTGCGCACCTTATCGTCCTGCGCGGCTTCTTTCACTGCGTCCTCAATGATTTCGCCAGCAACCTCTGGGTCATTAGAAAGGCCTACCGGAACCTGGATGCGGGCAACAGAGTACTCATCGGAGTGGTTGGCCACCTGGAGAATCTCACCGTTGCGCACGTACCAGAGGGCGCCATCGATATCGCGGACCGTGGTGATGCGCAGGGAGATGGACTCGACATCGCCAAAGACGCCATTGCCCAAATCAACCACGTCACCAATGCCGTACTGGTCCTCAATGAGCATGAAGATGCCAGAAAGGAAGTCCTTCACCAGCGCCTGTGCACCAAAGCCGAGGGCAACGCCGATGACACCGGCGGAGGCAATAAGCGGCGCTACGTTGACCTCTAACTCATCCAGGATGGCGATGACGGCCCACACCCAGACGAAGATGGCGGCGGCGGAACGGGCTACGCCGGCAAGTGTCTTGATGCGGGAGGCGCGCCGGGTCTCGCGGGTTTGGCGCATGGCCTCTTCTTGCTGGCTTAGCTCGGGGTGGTGGGACCGTCCCTTAAATTTCTCGCGGAAGCGCTGCTTATCCAGGCCAGTGGATTTGATGCTGTTGTCAGCCACCTTGTTGATGATGCGGTGGAGCAGCCAGTGGACGATTATGGCCAGGATAAGGATGATGGCGATGCGAATGGGGCGCTCGATAAGCCAGCTTTGCACCTTCTCGTCATTCCAAAAACTGGACACGGACTCGATGGCCGAGTCCGTGGTGGAAGCGGCGGATGCTAAGAATTGCGTATTCATCATTCTTTCTTAGTCGAGGACAATATGAACTGCGCCCATTGTAAGGGCAGAGGCTGAAAGTGTGATGAGTCGTGGGTGTCTGAGAGTGTGAAAATAAATACCCATCTCTCGGTTGGAAATGAACAGCTTGGTCTAGACTGTGGTGCTATGACTGAACGCAGCACGCAGAACCTCGCTCAAGGCTTTACGTCCCGTTCCATCCATGGCGGCTATCACCCGGATCCGCACATGGGCTCTATCAACGTGCCCATCTATGCCTCGACCACGTTTGCGCAAGACGGCTTGGCGCAGCTGCGCGGCGGATTCGAATACGGCCGCGTGGCCAATCCAACCGTGCGCTCGCTGGAGCGCACCCTAGCGGCACTGGAAGGCGCGGAGTATGCGCGCGTGTTTTCTTCCGGCATGGCCGCCGCCGATACGCTGATCCGCATCCTGGTGCGCCCAGGGGACCACGTCATTTTGGGCAATGATGCCTACGGTGGTTCCTACCGCCTGCTCAATGATTTCACCGAGTGGGGCGTGGAGATGTCCATCGTGAACACCAGCGATACCGCAGCGGTTGCGGCCGCGGTCCAAGAGAATACCAAGCTTATCTGGCTGGAAACGCCCACTAATCCGGCGCTAAATATCACCGATATTGCCGCGGTGGCCAAGATTAAGGGCAACGCGCAGGTGTTGGTGGACAATACTTTTGCCACGCCCTACCTGCAGAACCCGCTGGAACTCGGCGCCGACCACGTGCTGCACTCGACCACCAAGTACCTAGGCGGGCATTCCGATGCGCTCGGTGGCGCGGTAGTTACTAATGACGCCCACGTGGACGAGCGCCTGCTCTACTTCCAGGGCAATGTGGGCGCGGTGAGCTCGCCTTTCGACGCCTACTTAACCGCCCGCGGTATTAAGACGCTGTCCGTGCGCATGGACCGCCACTGCGCGAATGCGCAGCGAGTAGCGGAATTCTTGCAGGCGCGACCCGAGGTCAAGCAGGTGCTCTACCCGGGGCTCAAGGAGCACCCAGGGCATGAACTGGCGGCACAGCAGATGCGTGGCTTCGGTGGCATGATGTCCGTGCGCTTCCACAGCGCGGAGCATGCCAAGCAGATCTGCCTCAATACGCGGCTTATCTGCCTGGCAGAATCGCTGGGCGGGGTGGAATCGCTCATCGAGCATCCAAAGAATATGACGCACGTATCCGCTGAAGGGTCCGAGCTGGTGCCGCCGGAGGATCTGGTGCGCATCTCCATCGGTATCGAAGACATCGATGACCTGCTCGCGGACTTGGAGCAGGCCCTCGACGCTCTATAGGCCGCGGCACTGGGCCCATAGCGCAGGTGCGGTGCCTAGGAGCGCACCACGGCAAGGAGGGAACCGGCGGCCTTGTCGGTTTCCTGCAGCATGAGCGGGTCCGTGCCCGGCATGGGGGAAATGGTGGTGTCCGGCCACTGGGAATAGGTGGGGATGCCCACGATGTGCAGGCGTGCATCCAACTCACCGTCCGGGTGAACGGTGCGACGTGTAGCCCCATCGGTCTCTGGGGAGCCGGTGGGCTGGCCGTGATCGGGGAAGGGGCGCACGCGGGCGGAATCCACCAAGCAGCGCGTCATGGCATCGCCAGCGGTGCGGATATCGGGGCGGTGCATAAAGGCGTCGACAAGCGTGGGCGCCGAAGCCGAGCGCGGGCCTGAGGTCAAAGTGAAGTGATCGGCCTCGATGGACACGGTGGGGTGATCGCCTAAGAAGTGGGCCAAGCCGGCGTCGACAAGCGCGAGCAATTGGCGCACGCGGAAGAGCGGCGGGCCGGAACCGATCATCTGGCCAAAGGACATGACCTGGCCGTAGCGGCCGATGCGAGACTCGCGGGTGTAGCGGCCCTCAGCGCCGAGGATGGAGGCCGGCTTGCGCGATTGCGAAAGCGACCACAGCGCGGCCTTGATAGGGGAGTCGTGGCCGGCGGCGGCCTCCCGAATATCGCCTTCCATGGACTGGGCAATGTGCTCGGTGAGCTCCGCGATGTCCCCGGTAAACCCGGCAATCTGGTACATGAGATCGTTCATGTCCCATGGCTCGGTGACCATGGGCGCAATGGCCGCGCCCAGCTCATCGGGGGCGGTGGCATCGATGGCCTCGAGAATCTCTGCGCGCGGGCGCAGGAGGGAATCCGGGCGCACGCGCTCCAAGGTGGTGATATAAGCCTCGTAGCTATCGCGCGCAATGGCGGGCCAAACCTGGGCATCAAAGTCGATGTCCTGGGTGCCACTGAGCTCCGCAATGACCTTCTTCAGGCGGCGGCGCGGCATGGTAGGTGGCAGCTCGCCGTACTCGGACTTGGGGTGGTAGGGGTAGCCGCGGCCGGAGGAAATGATGAAGTTGGGCTCCTGCCCGCAAGGCTCATAGCGCAGGCCGGAGCGCGCGGAAGTATCCTCTACGAATGTGCCGCCGCGCTCGATGGTGGTCAGCGCCATGATGTCATAAAAGCCCATGCCCAGACCGCGCACCAGCACGTCCTCGCCGCCCGGAATGGCGGCGTAGTCCTGCTCTACCGGGTTATTAGGGGCGATCCAGTTCAAACCGGAAGCGGCCAACTGCTTTTCTTGCTCGTTATATTCCGGAATCATCCAACCATAGGCCAGTACCGTGGCATCGGCGCGCACCTCGGAGCCATTAGCTAGGTGGAGGACGTCTTGGTGACCGTCCTCGGCGATGGTCTCCAACCGGCTGAAGTGGTTCACGGTGGAAATGCTCTTGGGCAGGCGCGCAATGACCACGTCATAGACCCAGCGCAGGTACTCGCCATACAGTGCGCGCGAAGGGTTGGACTCGGGGCGGGTTGCCGCGAGCTCTTCGCGGTAGTCCTGGGCAATATGTGCGGCCGGTGGATGCTGCTCAAAAAGCTCGCGCTTCGCGGCGGAGACGTTGTCACCATCGCCGCGCAGGAGCTGAATCCATTCGTACTGGATTGGACCTTCGAGCACCGGGGCATCAACGGTGGAGCCGGGCTCGGTAAAGAGGGTGACCGCGCCGGCGCGAGTATTCATGCACAGAGTCTTGGTTTGATCCGTTTCCCAGATGCGGCCGGCGCCATGTTGGGCATCATCGATGAGGTGGACGGTAATGGGGTCGCTGGAATCGTCCATGCGGGCGGAGAGGCGTTCCAAGATGGAAATGCCGCGCGGGCCCATGCCGACGATCGCGATTGCTGGAGTAGACATACCTCCTATCGTGCCACATTCAGGCCCTTTCAGGATCATCGGACCTGGTAGTTAGAATAAAATAGACTAGATGGTCTACTGAGTTCTTGTTGTGTCGCCGTTTTGGCAGGTAATACGGTAGACCGTTCAGTCTTGTAATTGGGGGTATGAGTGTGGTCTAATGGGCGAGTACTACTTAAGACTTAAAGGAACTCGAGCTTTTATGAAGCAATTTTCTCGGCTCCTGCGGCCCGTGGCCGCGGTCCTGGCCAGTGGCGCGCTAGCTCTCTCGCTTACCTCGTGCGCCTCTACTTCCCACGCCGCGGAAGATGGCATGGTCACCTATGTCGAGCCCAATATGTTCAATAACCTCTATCCGCCCTCCGGCGGCTATTACCCCAATGGTGGTGTGCTCAATAACATTACGGACCGCCTGCTCTGGCAGGACCCGGATACCCTCGAGCTGCACCCATGGATTGCGGAGGAGATGCCCAAGGCAAATAAGGACAACACCGAATTCACCTTTAAGATTCGCCAGGGCGTGACCTACTCTGATGGCTCCCGCCTGGATGCCGCGAACGTGAAGAAGAACTATGACCTTTATGCCCTAGGCGATGAGGACCGCATGCTCACTCCATCGGAGCAGCTGCCCAATTATGAAAAGTCCGAGGTCATCGATGACTACACGGTGAAGTTCTACTTCAGCGAGCCTTCCCCAGGCTTCCCGCAGTCCACCTCCGTGATGAACCAGGGCCTGCTTTCTAATGCCACCCTGGATCTGGATGACACCGGCTTCGCGCCGGGCAACGCCACCGCGATTTCCGGTTCGGGCCCCTTCGTCATTGAGGAAGAAGAGCTGGGCACCAAGCTGGTGCTCAAGAAGCGCGAGGAGTATGACTGGGCGCCACCGGCCCGCAAGGACCACCAGGGCCCGGCCGATATTGAGGGCATCAATATCGTGCTTGCAGCCGAAGATTCCGTGCGCGTGGGCTCGCTTGTAGCCGGCCAGTCCGATGTAGCGCGCCAGATAGAAGCCCCCGATGAGAAGCACCTGAAGGATCAAAACCTGCAGATTTTCGCCGCCCCCACTCGTGGCGTGAACAATAGCTTCCACTTCCACTTCCGCCATCCACTCTTGGAAGACAAGCGCGTGCGCCAGGCCATCATCCACGCCATTGACCGCGATAACATCCTGGACACCCTCTTTTCTGATTCCTACCCCAAGGGCACCTCGATCCTGGCCAAGACGGCTATTGGTTATAAGGATCAGTCCGCGAACTATGCCTTCGATCCAGAAGAATCCAAGCGTCTGCTCGATGAGGCCGGTTGGCGCCCAGGAGAAGATGGCATTCGCGAAAAGGACGGCAAGCGCCTGTCCGTGACCTTCAACGAGGCCGTCCCACAGCCGCGCTCTAAAGAGATGTTCACCAAGGCTCAAGAGATGCTCAAGAACGTCGGCATTGAGGCCAACCTCAACCCGGGTGACCGCTCTGCGCAGCAAAAGGCCATGAAGGACCAAGACACCGTGCAGGTACGCCACACCATGACCGGCCGTGCCAATGTGGACACCTTAGCCACGTGGCTGGATGGCACCGGGCGCAATTCTTTCCTCAACTATGACGAGAAGACCGATAGCTTTGGCGATGAGAAACTGCAGAAACTGGTGGAGGATTACTTCGACCTCAGCAGTGAAAAGGATCGCCTAGCCATGACCGGCCGCATGCAGGACTACCTGTCCGAACAGGCCTATATCCTGCCCATGTTTGAAGAGCCGCAGGTCTATGGTTTCCAGCCCTATATCGAGGGCTTTAGCACCGAGGCCATCGGACGCCCATCGTTCTATGCGGTAGACATCAACCCCGCAGAAGGGGAGGACTAAACCATGAGTCTGAAAACTATTGCCCTGCGCATCGGCCAAGCCGTGCTCGTTATCTGGGCAACTTTTACCCTTTCTTTCATCCTCTTGGCGGCACTGCCTGGTGACGCCGTCGCGACCCGTTATGACAACCCCAATTTGGGGCTCAACGCCGAGCAGCTGGCCGCTATCCGCGAGGTTTATGGTGCCGATGAGCCGATCTTAAGCCGCTACTTCAGCGCGCTCGGCGGATTCCTCACCGGTGATTTTGGCTTTTCCGTCGCCACCGGTACCGCCGTATCGGAGATGCTGGCAGATGCCCTTCCCTCCACGCTGGCGCTGGCGGTCTTCGCCTTCCTCGTAGGCGTGGTCCTGGCCTTCCTGGTGGCTATTGTCTCCACCTTTGGCCCATTTTCTTGGCTGCGCAGCTTTTTCCGCAGCCTGCCTTCCGTGATGGTTTCCCTGCCCACCTTCTGGATCGGCATCATTTTGATCCAGATTTTCTCCTTTGGCTTGGGCTGGGTGCCGGTCATCGGCGCAAGCGATGCCCAAAGCCTCATCCTGCCGGTAATTACCCTGGCCATCTTCGTGGCCGCACCGCTGGCGCAGGTGCTGCTGCGCTCCATCGATGAGGTCATGGATATGTCCTTCGTGCAGGTGGTGCGCGCCAAGGGTGCTAGCGGTGCCTGGTTGTTGTGGCGCAACGTCCTGCGCAATGCGCTGCTGCCGGCGCTGACCATGGCCGGCCTTACCTTTGGTGAGCTCGTCGGCGGTTCCGTGGTGACGGAGGCGGTCTTCGCCCGCCACGGCATTGGCGCGCTGACCGTAGATGCGGTGGCTAACCGCGATACCTCGGTGCTGCTGGCCATTGTGGTGCTTGCCGCCGCGGTCTTTGTCCTTATCAACCTGATTGTGGACCTGCTCTACCCAGTGCTTGACGTGCGCCTGCGCGAGCGCGAGCACGAGACTGCATCTAGCTCCGCCACCGCTGCCACCACCGCCGATACCACCGCAACGAACGAGAAGAAGGTCCAAGCATGAAGCTTAAATCCACACAGCTGAAGCTCACCCCGGGCACCATCATCTCGCTGATTGTGCTGGGCCTGGCGGTGCTCTGCGCGCTGTTCCCCCAACTATTTACCTCCCAGGACCCTAATCAGGGCGGGGACACCACGGCGCTGCTGCAACCCAGCTTCCAACACTGGTTCGGCACCGATGCCGTCGGCCGCGATCTCTACACCCGCGTGGTCTATGGCGCGCGCCAATCCCTACTCGGCGCGCTCTTGGCCGTTCTTTTCGGCCTCATCGTCGGCACCATCTTGGGCATCATCGCCGGCGTGCGCCGCGGCTGGGTCGATGCCGTCATCATGCGCATCGTAGACGTGCTGCTGTCCATCCCCGGACTCTTGCTCTCCCTGTCCGTCATCATCGTGCTCGGTCACGGCATTTTCAATGCCGCCATCGCCGTAGGTATCACCTCGGTGGCCACTTTTGCGCGCCTTGCACGCTCCCAGGTGCTTAGCGTTGCCGGCTCCGATTTTGTCGAGGCCGCCTATGGCTCCGGCGGTTCTTCCTTCCAAGTGCTCGTGCGCCATATTCTTCCCAATTCACTCACCGCGGTCTTCGCTGTAGCAGCCCTGCAATTTGGCCTGGCCATTTTGCAGCTAGCCACCCTAGGCTTCCTGGGCTATGGCGCACCGCCCCCAACCCCGGAATGGGGTCTTCTCATCTCTGAATCGCGCGATTACATCGCCACGGCCGGCTGGTTGACCATCGCCCCGGGCATTGTGATCGTCGCCGTGGTCCTCGCGGCCAACCACCTCAGCCAGACACTGCGAAAGGCGGCCTAATGTCCCTGCTTAGCATTAGTGATCTATCCATTACCTACCGCACCGCGCACGGTGAGGTAGAAGCGGTAAGCGGCATTGAGCTCGAGGTAAACCCTGGCGAGATGACCGCCATCGTTGGCGAGTCCGGTTCCGGCAAGTCCACCTCCGCCATGGCCGCCATTGGCCTGTTGCCAGACAATGCGTCGATCGTTTCTGGCACCATTACTTTCGACGGCCACGACGTGACCCAGTATTCCCAAAAGCAGTGGCGGGAGCTGCGCGGTCGCCGTATTGGACTTATTCCGCAGGATCCGAATAACTCGCTTAACCCGCTCAAGACCATCGGCGCCTCGGTGGAGGAGGGCATGGCCATCCACGGGCAGGGCGATAAGACCTCCCGGAAGAAGCGTGCACTGGAGCTTTTGGAGCGCGTGGGCATTGATGATCCGCAGCGCCGCTATCACCAGTACCCGCATGAGCTATCCGGCGGCATGAAGCAGCGCGTGCTTATCGCCGCGGCCGTGGCATTGGAGCCGGAGCTCATCATCGCTGATGAGCCTACCTCCGCGCTCGATGTCACCGTGCAGAAGATTATCCTGGACCTCCTGGATGAGATGCGCGAAGAGCTCACCATGGGCATCCTTTTCATTACCCATGATCTGGCCGTGGCGGGCGACCGCGCCAATAATATCGTGGTGATGGAAAAGGGCACCGTCCGCGAGTCGGGCGTTGCTGCCCGCGTCCTCACCGATCCCCAGCACGCCTACTCCAAGCGCCTGCTTGCCGACGCCCCCTCGCTCACCGCCCCCACTTCCTCCCAGGCCGCATCTCCTGTGCGGGCCGCCGCGCCCGCGCACCGCGATATCCTGCTTGAGGTGGAGGGGCTGAGCCAACGCTTCGGGGATTTCACCGCGGTGGAGAACATCAACTTTTCCGTAGCCCGCGGCACCACCCATGCATTGGTGGGGGAGTCTGGCTCCGGTAAGACCACCACCGGTCGCGCCATTTCCTTGTTGAGCACGCCAACCTCCGGCAGCATTCGCTTGGGCGGGGAAGACATTAGCTCTGCCCGTGGCAAGCGCCGTCGTGAGCTGCGCCGTTCGATCCAGATGGTCTACCAAAATCCTTTTGGCTCGCTGGATCCGCGCTTGAGCATCGGCGATACCATCGCCGAACCGGTGCGCAATTTCACCGGCGCTTCCAAGCGCGATGCGCGTGCCAAAGCACGCGAATTTCTTGATTTGGTGGCCTTGGATTCCTCCATGGCTTCCCGCCGTCCCCGCGAACTCTCCGGTGGTCAGCGCCAGCGCGTGGCCATCGCCCGCGCCATGATCATCGAGCCCGATCTCGTGGTGCTCGATGAGGCCGTGTCCGCGCTCGACGTCACCGTGCAGGCGCAGATCCTGCGCTTGCTCGACGAGCTGCAGCGCGAGCTGGAGCTTACCTATATCTTCATCTCCCACGATCTGGCGGTAGTTAACCAAATCTCCGATACCGTTTCCGTGCTCTCCCACGGCACGCAAGTGGAATCCGGACCTACCGCGCAGGTCTTTGCGCATCCGGAAACCGAGTACACGCGCCAGCTAATTGACGCCATCCCAGGCTCCCGCTATCGTGCCGGAGACCTAAACTTGGGGCTATAACCGCGCCCCAGAAAGGTTGGACTGAAAATATGACTGACATTATTAATGAGCTCTCCCACGCCAGCGCCGAGGTACAACAGCTGCGCCGTGCGCGACACGATGCACAGGACAATGCGCAGCTGAGTTTTAGCGCTTTGCTCGAGCCAGCAGAACCAGGCGAGTTCTCCTATACGGAGCGCTATGCCGTGGCGGCTTTTACCGCTGCAATCTACCGGGCACGCGAGGCTGCGGATTTCTACTTCGACTTGCTGGAAGATGAGGCCGACGAGGACCTTGTTGTCGCCGTGCGCGCCGCGAGCCAGCGCGGTGTGTCCACCGGCCCGTATCACCAGGGTGATTTCCTTATCTTCGGCGATACCTCCGCGGAAGCCGCGCTGGGCACACGCCTAGCTGCGGCCTTTGATTGGGCGCACCTTCTGGCTTTCCACCCTAAGGACGCCTCCCCGCAGGCCATCGGGCACCTCGATGCCGCAGGATGGTCCGCCACGGATATCGTCAGCCTGTCCCAGCTGGTGGCATTTTTGGCCTTCCAGCTGCGCGTGGTCCACGGACTGCGCGTGCTTTCTGGCGAGGATCCCGCATCCCACCCCGCAGCCGAGCGCGCCGCCGGCGTGGCCGATCCGGGTTGGGAGGTAACCGCGACTACGTTGCAGCCCGATACCGTGCTGCCGGACCACTTTGTCAACCACTCCCTGGGCTGGAAGCCCTGGGTAGAGGCGCTGGCGAAGGAGGATTTCACCGCGGTGCATACCGATGCCCTCATCAAGCTAGAGCGTATCGATTCCGAGTACTTCCGCTTGCTCGCCCGCGACCCTGCGGCCTTGAAGGCGCGCACGCTGACTGACCTAGACATCTTCTATAACACCGAAGGTGGCCTCTCCCGTGCGGACCGCGAGCTTGCCGCTACTGTGGCTTCGCGCTACAACGGCTGCGAGTACTGTGCCTCCGTGCACCAGGCGCGGTGCGTCCAGGAGGGCGGCGACCGTGAAATCGTAGACCGCCTCTTGGACGAGGGTATCGACGCCGACCTTGGCTCAAAGGAATGGGATCTTATCCGTCGTGCCGCCGTGGCGCTGACGGAATCCCCGTTCGCCTTCGATGCGGCACTATGCGCAGACCTGCGTGCGGCCGGATTCGATGATCAATCCATTCTGGACCTCATCTACGCTTCCTCCTTCTTCAACTGGGCTAATCGTTTGATGCTCACCCTGGGCCAGCCGGACGTGCCTAAGCGCTTCCGTTAATCGGCTACCGCCGGTGACTGGTCCGGTGCGGCGCTTAAAGCAAAGGATCCCTATGATGGGGCGGCATGACTGATACAAAGAATGCCACCGCACCAGCACACGCGGAGAGCGAAACCCCGCAGAAGGTCGCCGTTGTCACCGGCGCTACCGGCGGCATGGGTCGCGAAATCATCGCTGACCTGGCCGGTGATTACCATGTGTATGCACTGGGGCGTAGCGCAGCGGATCTGCCCGAATCGGACTCCATTACGCCGGTAGCCATCGACCTCGTCGCCGGCCTCGATGAAGGCATGAAGCTGCCGGAGCTAGACCGCGTGGACGTGCTCGTCCACGCGGCTGCACGAGCTACCAAGTACTCCGTGGAGGAAGCCACGCCCGAAAATTGGCGCGCGCACATGGACCTCAACGTGCATGCCCCTGCTGAGCTGACCCGCGCCTTGCTGCCGCAGTTGCGCAAGGCGGAGGGCACCGTGGTCTTTATTAACTCTGGCGCAGGACGCCACAGCTACGGCGATAACGTCATCTACGCGGCGACCAAGCACGCGTTGTATGCACTCGCCGATGGACTGCGCATCTCCGAGCCGGGAATCCGCGTATCCACCGTGGCTCCGGGGCCTACCGATACCCCGATGCTTAAGGGGTTGCAGGATTATGATCCCTCCCAGGTTATTGCCCCGGCTGAGGTGGCTCGTGCCATTCGTACCGTGGTAGAGGCAGGCCCTACCACCCAGCTGACGGAAATCCAGGTCAGGCCGCGAATCGAGTTACATCTGCGCAAGTAGGAACGCAAGTAGTGGTAATGGACATCACACATTAATGGGGTTGGTTTCCAGGGGTGTCCATTACACTCGGGGGCTGTGACTTCCCAAAGCCGAAAACGGCCCGCCTATCTCCGTATCTCGGATGCCCTACGAGACAAGATCGAACGCAATGAATTAGAACCCGGTCAGAAATTTCCTACCGAACGCGAATTGGTCCGAGAATTCCATGTCGCGCGCATGACCGTGCGCCATGCTTTAGACATTTTGGAAGTAGAAGGCCTCATTGACCGCCGCCGCGGGCGCAGTGGCGGCACCTATGTGCGTGCGGTTCCCCCTACACTGAGCCTGACCAACAAGGACAATATTGTCACCCAGCTGCGCGAGCGCGGGCACGACACCGCCGTGCGAGTGGTCTCTGTTAACAAAGCCCACGTGCCCAAGCATGTGGCAGCGGTACTGGGGGCTAGCGATTCCACCTTTGCGTGGGATATCAAGCGCCTCTATACCGTCGATGGCAAGCCCGTCATCCTTTCGCGCTACACCATCCCGGTAGATATGGCTCCCGATCTCAATCAGCACGATCTGCGCGAGCCCATTATGGAAATCCTGGCTGGCTACAACCTCAAGCCCGTCTTTAAGCGCGAGAACATGCGCGCCGCTACCGCTCGCACCGAAGAGCAGAAACTTTTGCACGTGAGCCGATCGCATCCGCTGCTTCGGTTTGTGCGGCTGCTAAAGACTAAATCGGGCGCGGTCTTTGCCTATATTGAAGAGTCGCTGCGCTCTGATATCGCCAACGTCGAGGTGGTCCTGGGTGAGGATCCCGCGCCGCAACCCCTACCGGGCCAGGGCAACGGCGCGGGAAAGCCGGCTTAGCTAGCGTCTACCTGGCGGTTGCGCAGCGCGCGGGCCACTCGGTCACGCTGCTCAGTGACCGTACGGCGCAGACCACCCGGCAGCTCCTTCTTCAAGAAGGCATCGGCGCGGTCCAGGCCCTTGTGCGTGATATCCCAGGAAGGGAAGAGACCCGTCACGGTGGTCAGTGCCACCTCAGAGGATTGAGAAGACCATACCTTTTCTGCGATATCGAAGAACTCCGCGGTGGGCAGGAATTCATCGCTATGCGGGTAGAGCAGCCCTTCCAAATTGGAAGTGAGCTCGCGGTTGGTGAGATTACCCGCCACAATTTCTTCCCATACCGCGCGCTTGTTCTCGGCGGTTGCCACGGCTGCGCGGGCACGCAGGGAAGAGTAGTAGCCGGTGGCGGAATTATCGCGCTCGAGTTGCGCATCCGTGGCAGCAGCGACGTCCTCTACCGCGCCATCGGCGGCGAGTGCCGCCAGTGCGGACCAGCGCAGCCCCGCATCCTCGGAGGACTCGAGCACGCCCCGCAGGTACTCGCGCGCGCTATCGTGCAGACGAATCTTCGCCAGCGCCTGGGTGCAGATGATGGAGCGTTGGGCATCGGTGCTGCGGGCGCCGTCGAGGAGGGCGTCGGCAAGCAGGGTGCTTTGGGCGGCCCACTGTGGGTCGGCATAGTTCTTGAGCGCGCTAGAGGCCTGCAGGACAATGCGCTCGAGCACGGCGAGCTCGGTCTCCGCCTGCATGCCGCGAGCGACCAGCTGGATGAAATCGCGGGCGCGCATAGTGCCGGCGCGAGTCATCTCCCAGGCGGTAGACCAGCACAGGGTGCGGGCCATGGGATCGGCAAACTTATCGATGTTATCCAGCAGGAACTGCAGGGAACCCGCGTCCAGCTCGATGAGGCAGTAAGTCAGGTCATCGTCATTAGGTAGCAAGAAATCGATATCGGCTAATGGGCGGCCAATGAGCTCCGGAATCTCGGAGGAGGCGCCATCGATATCCATCTCGATGCGATCGGTGCGCACCACCTTGCCGTCCTGCAGGTTATACAGGCCTACCGCCACGCGGTGGGTGCGCAGGGTATCGCCGCCCTGGGTGAGGTAAGCATGGGTAATCGTGCCGGACTCATCCGCATTGAGCGCCACGCTGAGCGTATTGATGCCGGAGGTCTTGAGCCACTGCTGCGCCCAGAAGGAAAGGTCGCGGCCGGAGGCCTCTTCCAGGTGGCGCAATAAATCATCAAAGGTGGCATTTCCCCATGCATGGGCGGCGAAGTGGCGGCGCACACCGGCCAGGAAGTTCTCGCGGCCGACATATGCCTGCAGCTGCTTGAGCACTGAAGCGCCCTTGGCGTAAGTGATGCCATCGAAGTTTTGCTCCACCGTTTCGATATCGCTGGCATCGGTGGAAATTGGGTGGGTGGTCGGCAGCTGATCCTGTTGATACGCCCAGGACTTTTCCACATTGGCAAAGGTCACCCACGCGGTATCGTATTCGGTTTCCTCCGCCTGGGAGATGGCGGCGGACCAGGTGGCGAAGGACTCATTGAGCCACAAATCGTCCCACCACTGCATGGTGACCAAGTCACCGAACCACATATGGGCCAATTCGTGCAGGACGGTATCGGCGCGGCGCTCGTACTTGTAGTGCGTGGCCTGGGAAGTAAAGACGTACTCATCGCGGATAGTGACGCAGCCGGCATTTTCCATCGCGCCGGCGTTGAACTCCGGTACGAAAATTTGGTCATACTTGCCAAAGGGGTAGGGGAAGCCGAAGTTGCGGTGGTAGAAATCAAAGCCCTGCTTGGTCTCAGTAAATAGGCGCTCGGCATCCAGTGCGTGGGCGAGCGAAGCGCGGCAGTAGATGCCGAGTGGCACCTCGAGCTTTTGGGCCGGCTTGCCCTCTGGGTGTGCGGTCAGCTCGCCGCGCCAGGTATCGGTGACCTCGTGGTACGGTCCGGCGCAGAGGGCCACCAGGTAGGTGGACAACGGGTAGTCAATAGTCGTGCTGGCCACATCGCCTTCCCAGCTCACCGGGCCATTGCTAATGATGGTCCACTCTTCAGGCGCCTTGAAATGCAGCGCGTAGGTGGCCTTCATATCCGGCTGGTCAAAGCAGGCGAAGACGCGCTTGGCATCGGCGGTTTCAAACTGGGTATAAAGGTAGACCTTGTCATCGGCGGGGTCCACAAAGCGGTGCAGGCCCTCACCGGTGCGGGAATACGGGATTTTGGCGGTGACTTCTAGCGTGTAATCGGCTACCTGGAGGCCAGACAGTGGAATGCCATAGGTGGGGTTATAGGACTCAGTGGGCAGGGGATTGCCGTTGAGGCGTACCTCCTGGATTTCCTCGGCGCGTAGATCGATAAAAGTCGAGCCGATCTCCCGCGAGGTAAAGCTCACCTTCGTGGTGGACAGGAAGTGGGTGTCTGAATACTTGAGGTCTAAAGTGACATCGTAGTGGTCCACCTCGATCATTTGGGAGCGCTGAACCGCTTCCTCGCGAGTCAGGTTTATAGAGGTCATGGCCTATATTCTCCTTCTAAGCCGAAAATAGTTCTGCATCCACAGTAGTCGTGCACCTAGGCTGGTGGGGCAAACTTTTTCAATCAAAGGAGTATTCATGGCTGACGCAGTAAAGTTCTGGTTCGACGTATCCTGCCCCTTCGCGTGGGCCACCTCGCGCTGGATTAAAGAGGTAGAAAAGGTGCGCGACATTGAGGTCGAATTCGAGCCAATGTCCCTGTCTGTCCTCAATGACGGCCGCGATCTTGACTCCACCTACATGGACATGATGAAGGCTAACTGGGGCCCAGCCCGTGTCTTTGCCAAGGTCAAGGCTGAGCGCCCAGAGAAGGTAGACGAGCTCTACACCGCAATGGGCACCCTGATTCACGCCAAGGGCAACGGTATGCGCACCGGTTTTGGCGCTTATGATGACATCATCGCCCAAGCCCTAGCGGAGGTAGACCTCCCGGCCGAGTTCGCCGAGGTAGCCAATACCGAGGATTATGACGAGAAGCTGCGCGAGTACCACCACAACGGCATTTCCGCTGTGGGCGATGAGGTAGGCACCCCGGTTATCAAGCTGGGCGATACCGCCTTCTTCGGCCCAGTCATTACCCGCATCCCTACCGGGGAAGAAGCAGGCGAGCTTTTCGACGCCTCCCTACGCCTTGCCCAGTACCCCTATTTCTTCGAGCTCAAGCGCTCCCGCACCGAGATGCCGCAGGTGGAGGAGAACTAAGCCAAAACGAGGATCATTACTCACCTCACGCTCCAGTAGAAGGCGCTGGTGAGTCAAACCCTTCTGCCGTAGGAGGATGGGGCTAAATTGCCCACTCTTGCTGCTGGATTCGCGGGGCTGAAATGGTTGCGATCTCAGTAGCGGTATGCGGAGAAGCTAAGGGATGCCGGAAGGTAGGGCGTGTTTTCCTTGCCTGCCCCTACTTAGTCTTTAATTCTCCGCATAAATCGGGGAATGCATTATCCCGGATAGGATTCGCAGCCCACACCGTCCCCGTCCTCATCTCGTGCTGGCGAGTAGTCGGGGTCGCCAGGATAAACTTTGTGCCCAATTTCGGCACAGGTTCGACCAGATCCACCACCGGCTGGCGCTGGGTCGTTTTGTTGCTCGGCCGGCGGCGCTACGAATTGCTGTGCAACCTGTGGTGCCATTTCATCTGAGCACTGTTGAGTCCAACCGGAGGTTCCGTCCGAGAAGAATGTTGTGCCGCGTTCATGAATTGAGGGGTCTCCACAAGAGGAAACGGTCTTCTCTACAGGGGCTTGCTCAGCTCGTTCTTCCTCATTTGAGTCGCCTAATGCAGCGTTCGGATTATCGTGTATGTGGAGATCGTCATCGTCGTGCTCATCCTCTTCGTCAGGTTCTTCGACCTCTGGTGGAGGCGTAACCTCGCTAGATGAGGAGGTAGTGACGCTACTTGTCGAGCTAGTTGTAGAGGACGTGGTGGTGCTCGACGGACTGCTGCTGGTCGTGCTTGAAGTGGTCTCGGAGCTTTCGCCTGAATCGCTACATGCTGATATCAAAAGCGTGGTTGTAACGAGAATGGGTAGTAGCTTTTTCATGCTCTAGTCCTTTGGGGGAGAGTTTCAGACTTTACTAAGAGGCTACTCGATTCTTAGCCATTTCCTGGCCTGTTCTGGATATGAATCGTCTGATTTCTAGATTTAAGGCGACGGTAAATGGTGCCGGGCTGATCTCTGGCGGCAGTCTAAAAGCAAAGAGGGAGTTTCCACCCAAAGAATCTGTTTCTTGGAGCTAATGGGTTCTCTTTTAGCGTCGGCGCAGCTGAATCGCAGCGCCGACGCACAGTGCGATGGTCAGCGGGGTCAAGATGAATGCCGGCAGACCTGCGATATTGATAGAGGGAAGTTCCGTGCCGGCCCGAAAGTCGTCCCAGGCGACAAGCACCCAGGATGCCCACGAGGCCCCAGCGAGAAGCGCGATAATGCCGGCCGCAATCGCGCCCCCGTTGGCCCGCGGATTCCCTCGCACCTTCTGCGCAATCCACCAGATGCCCAAACCTACGTGGGCCAATGTCGCAAGGATGCTGGCGATAAGCGGGAGGAGGAAGCCGCCGCCGCCAGCTACCATAATGCCTAGCATGATGAGGTAGACGAGAAGGGTCCCGCCGTATAGCGCGAGGATCCGTGTGTTGATAGGCATTGCTTTCCTTTCTTATCGCGATAGTGCTTGTCCGCGAGCCTATCAGGAATATGTAATGCGAAATAGGGTGAGCGCTAAGCCTCCTCAAGGCGCGCCGGGCCGGTAGGATGTGGGCCATGCGCGTTTATCTAGGAGCAGACCACGCAGGTTTCGAAACCAAGAACCTGATTGCTGAACACCTCACCAAGCAGGGCCACGAAGTCATTGACTGCGGCGCCCATACCTACGATGCCGAGGATGACTACCCGGCCTTTTGCATCGAAGCGGCACAACGCACCGTCAATGACCCAGGCTCCCTGGGCATCGTGCTTGGCGGCTCCGGCAACGGCGAGCAGATTGCCGCCAATAAGGTCAAGGGTGCTCGCTGCGCACTGGCGTGGTCCGCAGAGACCGCCCGCCTTGCCCGTGAGCACAACAATGCCCAGCTCATCGGCATCGGTGGCCGCATGCACACCGAGGAGCAGGCGCTGGAAATCGTCGACGCCTTCCTAGACCAAGAATGGTCCCGCGCGGAGCGCCACCAGCGCCGCATCGACATCTTGGCGGAATACGAGCGCACCGGCATTGCCCCGGAGCTGCCGGAGGCCTAAGCCACGCAGAATAAACGCCGCGGACCAAAACTGGTTCCGCGGCGTTTCTTCGTGTGGTTCGGCCGGTTCGGCCAAGGCGCTAAGGCTTAAGTGTCATTCATGTCATTTGGGTGCGGACCGCCTCGTCCCTCTTCGCCCTCATCCAGGGCGGTGATGGCAGCCATCTCGTCCTCGGTGAGCTCAAAGTCGAAGACGTCGAAATTCTCCGCGATGCGCGATGGCGTGGCGGACTTAGGGAAGAGGATGACGCCATTCTGCAGGTGCCAACGGATGACGACCTGCGCTGGGCTGACATCGTGCGCCGCAGCGGCGTCGGTGACCTCGGGGGCATCCAAAATATCGCTTTTACCCTGCCCCAAAGGCCCCCATGCCTCAATAGCTACGGTGTGGGCGCGGAAGGCGTCCAGCTCGCGCCAGCGCTGCAGGTAAGGGTGAAGCTCGACCTGATTGACCGCCGGCTTAACGTCGGTCTTGAGCTCCAGCTGGTCCAGGTGCTCGAGCTCGAAGTTGGAGACGCCGATGGACTTTGCCTTGCCCTGCTTCTGCAGCTCGATGAGCTGCTGCCAGGCCTCGACGTAGGTTCCCTTCGCTGGGGTCGGCCAATGGATGAGGTAGAGATCCACATACTCTAGGCCGAGCTTGTCCAAAGATTCATCAAGTGCTGCGGCGGCATCGGTCTGGCGGTCATTCCACAGCTTGGTGGTGACAAACAGCTCCTCGCGCGGAATGCCGGACTTGGCAATTGCCCGGCCCACGCCTTCCTCGTTGCCATAGATAGCGGCGGTATCGATATGGCGATAGCCCACCCGCAGGGCCTCAGCTACCAGCTCTTCGGTCTTATCCGGATCCATCTGGAATACACCGAAGCCCAGCTGCGGGATGGTATTGCCGTCATTCAGGGTGATGTTAGGTACGCTCATGCGCCCCAGACTACCTATCTACTGCAGTGGGCCGAGCGTGATGAATTTATTCCACGTCTCCCACTCATCTTGCAGGCGGGCGCGCTCGTGGGGTGGGGTAGCGGTGTCGTCGATAAGCGCGGCGTCAATCATGCGCACGCCATTGTCAAAGAACAACGCGGCGTGCCCCGAGGCGCCGTGCCGCAGTACCGGAACCAAGTTCAACCCATCGAAGGACAGGCGCGCATTAGGCCGCACATCCAGCCCGGCAATGGCGGCGAGGGTAGGGGCCAAGTCAATAGGGGAGACTAGTTCGTTATTCTCCCCGCTTTCCGCCACGCCCGGCCATAGCACCGACATGGGGGCATTTCCGCCCAGCAGGGAGCAGACGGCAATGACGCCTTCAACCTGGTCGAGTTCCTCCAGGCTGGGCTGTTCTAGCAGGCGAAAGACGTCTTCACCGGCAGGCTGCGTGTCTTCGCGAACCTCATAGCCCACCCCAGCAAAAACCTCGCTGATGCGCGTGGTGGCCTGGCGCTGTGGGTACTGGCCGGTCAGGGTGCCGCGGCGGGAGTCCGCATAAGTTTCCGAAGGCACCCACGTGTTATTAAAACGAACGCCGCGCAGTGCGGTCTCCGGCGCATGGTCAAAGGTCGCAAGAGTGATATCCATGGATTCAATTCTAGGCTTGCCGACGCCCCCTTCGGCCAACTTTGCCCACACAAATCACCGCCGCGGATCTAGTCGAGCTCTAGTCCCTCGATGCCGTGCACAGTTACGGTCTCTGAGAGCGGCGCGCGGCCGGGAGCCGTGTTGAAGACCGGGCTGGATTCATCGGCTGTACCAAAGGTGATCGCGGTGACCAGCTTGTAGTCCTCGTCCACGCCGAGGAATTCACGTGCGGTTGGCGCAATCAGGGAAATCATGCCCTGCGGGATGCCGTGATAGCCGTGTGCCTCCAGGGAAAGCAGGAAGTTTTCGGTGTAGGTTCCCTGGTCGAAGGCGGCGCGGATGCGGTCGCCCATCGGCGGGATAAAAAGCAGTACCGCATGGGGCGCGCCAAAGAAGCGCAGGTTTTCGCGGATGAATTCCATGCGGCCTTCTTTATCTTCGCGCTTAATGCCAAGCAGCCCGTACATTTTGGCGGCCAGCTCCTGGGAGCGCTGGGGGTGGATGCCCTCACCATAATCTGTGGTGAAGTCCGGGCTAAGGCCGTTGGTATCGAATTCCTTAATCAGCGCAGCGCTGAGCTCCTTGAGCTTTTCCCCGCCCACTACGTGCACGTTCCACGGCTGGGTATTGGAGTTGGACGGTGCGGATTGAGCGTCCTCCAAGACCTGCTTGATGTCTTCAACCGGCATAGGCTCCGGCAGGAACGCGCGGGGAGAATGGCGGTTGCGGATGAATTCGGAATACTTATTGGATGAGGGTTAAGGGCCAAAAAGTGTGTCCGGAATCGCGGATTTTCACGGATTGAC
>ERZ1030962.20-NODE-20-length-43921-cov-16.961018_pt1 | contig 43921 bp, 46 predicted proteins | sample MGYA00518597_ERZ1030962 | MGnify/ENA primary metagenome ERZ1030962 (study PRJEB33718, sample SAMN03159703) | human skin metagenome | collected 2014-05-20 | study: EMG produced TPA metagenomics assembly of the PRJNA266117 data set (Human skin bacterial metagenome... | reverse complement strand
GCAACCGGGAGGTTGTGGGAGAGTAAGTCACCGCCGACACCAAACAACAAAAACAATTGAATACCGTAATGATGAAGCCGTAGAAGACAGCGGACCGCTAAGTGGCAAAGTCTCTTCGGCTTCATTTGTCGTTTTACCGCGATTGTCTGTGATGCCATCTTGAGGGCTATTCCGAATAATGTCCTGAAGAGCAAACTTTTCATTGCATCTTCGCTACACTTATCCACTCAATAGTTTGGGGGGGAAACTCATGTGGTTCGACGGCTATCATCGGCAGTTTGGAAAACGCCTAGAAGAGTTTCACGCGGTTGCGATTCCTTCAATGCTCGCGGAGCTATCGCCGGACCAGGAAGAACAAGCCACCCAGGGCGCCAAAGAATTCCCGTTCGACGCGGTGCTAGACGTCTTAAATTCCAAGGACAGCTACGAAGACAAGGTGTCCCGAATACTGGCTATCAGCGGTACATGGATGAATGCTGCTTCCGGTAGCCAGTGGGCTCTAGGCCCATTGAGCAGCACAGCTTACTCTGAACGGGTAGGCATAGGCGTTAGATGGGGTGAGATTGCATTCTCACCACTATTGAATGTCGCAGAGAACCTTATTGATGCGTATCCGACTTGGCCGGGTGTGCTCAAGGAATTCGCTGACAAGCAAGAATTTAACCGTGACTATTTTTCGCAGCGGCTTAAGGAGATTTAGCGGTGTCTTCTTTCTCTTCTGAAAGACCGTTAGATGTTTCTGGAACTAGGGTCTTATTCGGTATCGGCACTGCGCTGCCGGGATCTTTGCTCTTGTCTATTTCGTGTGAAGGCGACGTTGTGGGCTGGTGGGACGCTGCGACTGGTGCGGTTTTGATTGTGTGTGCAGTGATTCTTCTCGGTTGGGCTGCATTGAGGAAGGCGGTGCGTCGTCAAGCGCTGTGGGGCCTGCTATTTGTTGTCTACGGCGCGCTAGGCGCGCTACTTGTTCCTGGTGGTAGCATCCGTTTCGTCACGGTGTGCCTCTGGGTTGGTTTGATGAGTAATGTTTGGGTAACGCTGCGGCAGCCCGCCAGGATCTAAATTCCGGCTTTTTGTTTGCGGGTTGTAGAATAGGGCCGGTATTTCTGTGCTAGTTCCAACCAAGAAAGGGTAGGGCTGAATGTCGGAGCGCAATCACAATGGGCGAGGCGGACGAGACCGCAAGCCACGCAATAACAAGGGCCGTGACTTTAAGGGCGATTCCCGGAAGAAGAAGTCTTTTTCGCCTCAGCGCTCCGGTTACCGTGAGGAACGCATTAACCGTCGCATGAGTGACCCAGACATCCCGGCTGAGGTAGATGTCAACGACCTGGACCCGATGGTGCTGCAGGACCTGAAGTCGCTATCGAAGGAGAACTCCGAGGCCGTCGCCAAGCATATGATCATGGCTGCGACCTGGATGGAAGATGATTCTAAGCTCGCATTGCGGCATGCCCGTGCCGCCAAGGACCGCGCTGGCCGCGTCGCAATTGCTCGTGAGGTCAATGGCATTGCTGCGTATCGTGCGGGCGAGTGGAAGGAAGCCCTTGCTGAGCTGCGTGCCGCGCGACGCATTTCCGGTGGCCCTGGAATGCTTGCAGTAATGGCGGATTGCGAGCGCGGCTTGGGCCGCCCGGAGAAGGCGCTGGAGCTAGGTCGTGCGGAGGGAGCATCGGAACTTGATGAAGAGTCCAAGATTGAGCTGGCAATTGTTTTGGCCGGCGCCCGCCTAGACATGGGGCAAGCCGAGTCCGCGGTTGTCACCATTCAACGCGCACATCCTGACCGCGATGCCCGCGGGGTAAGCGCGTGCCGTCTCGCTTATGCCTACGGTAATGCTCTGCTTGAAGCAGGCCGAAAGGACGAGGCTCGGGACTGGTTTGAGCACGCAGTTTCTATTGATGAAGGCGACTGGACCGATGCTGCCGAGCGCCTTGAGGAGTGCAAGTAGTGACGGTTCTCAGCAAGCACGACGCTCTTCTTCTCGATCTCGATGGCACCGTGTGGGAAGGCGGCCGACCCCTTTCTAACGTGGTGGACGTCATCAACACCTGCGGAGTGCCGGCAGTGTATGTGACCAACAATGCTTCGCGCAGCCCACAGGCAGTGGCGGAGATGCTGGCGGACATCGGTCTCACTGCGGGTACAGAACAGATCGTTACCTCTGCGCAAGCGGTTCTCCAACTAGCGGCTGAAGAGGTCCCAGCTGGGGCAAAGCTGCTTATCATCGGGGCCGATTCCCTCCGTGACTTGGCCCGAGAGATGGGCTTCAAGGTAGTCTCCAGCGCCGATGACAAGCCTGCTGCCGTTGTGCAAGGCTTTGACCGCTCGGTTGGCTGGGAGCACTTGACTGAAGGTGCCTTGGCCATCCGCCAGGGAGCCAAGTTCTTTGCTTCGAATCTCGATACCTCTCTGCCAATTGAGAGAGGTCTTGCTGTGGGAAATGGTTCCCTGGTTGCCGCCATCCAGTCAGCCACTGGGGTAGAGCCGGTTTCCGCTGGCAAGCCCGAGCCGGCCATGTTTACTTTTGCGGCAAAGCAAATCGGCGCGAAGAAGCCACTTGCCGTGGGTGACCGTCTGGATACTGATATTGCAGGTGGCAACTCTGCAGCAATGGATACCTTCCACGTGCTCACCGGCGTTTCTGGTGAGTTGGAGCTGATTGAGGCACCCGTGGAGGCACGCCCTAGCTTTATTGGTGCAGGAATGCACGAGTTGGCCCTTCCTGTCTCTGTCGCTCGTCCCGGCGCACAGGGTGGATTTACGGCGCGGTGCGATGGTCATGACCTTCTGCTCGAGGGCGGCGACGAAAAGTCTACCTCCGTTCAGGCATTGCGCACGGTGTTGGAAGTTGCATGGGCCATGCCGTCGCCGCCACGCTATATTCAGCCGCGTAGCGAGCGCGCGGAAAAGGTTGTTGCGCAATGGCGGTAAAGCCGCACGACTTTCGAGCCGTCAAGGAACCGGTAGAGATCGATGCGGAAGTAGCAGAGATCCTTGGAGAAGACGCAGCGGATTTGGCCGCTGAAGTAGAACAGCTTGATCGCGCTCACAATGTGTTGCGCGATGCATTGCAGGAGAATTAATGCCCCCACAACGTCGTAGGTTAGATGCGGAGCTGGTGCGCCGAAAGATTGCGCGGTCACGTGAGCAGGCTCGGGAGATGATTAAATCTGGCCGTGTCACGGTTGGTGGCTTCAAGGCGCAAAAGCCGGCGTCGATTGTAGAGCCCGAGGTTTCCATCAAGGTAGAGGAAGCCGAAGAAGACAAGTGGGCTTCACGTGGCGCCCACAAGCTTTTGGGCGCCTTGGCGGCGTTCGACGTTGACATGAACGGTCGCATCCTCGATGCCGGCGCTTCTACCGGTGGCTTTACGGACGTGTGCTTGGAATATGGTGCGCAGGAAGTGCTGTCTGTCGACGTGGGCTATGGGCAGCTGCTCTGGCGCCTGCAAAACGATGACCGCGTAACCGTTTTAGACCGCACCAATATCCGGAATTTAACGCTGGAGCTTACCGACGGCCCCTGCGACGGCATGGTAGGTGACTTGTCCTTCATTTCCCTCCGCTTGGTATTGCCGGCCATTGTGGATTGCCTGAAGGACGGCGCTTGGTTGTTGCCTATGGTGAAGCCGCAATTTGAAGTGGGCAAAGAGCGCCTTGGAAGCGGTGGCGTGGTTCGTTCACCGGAGCTGCGCAAAGAAGTAACCAAGGAAGTCGCTGAATTTGCGTTGTCGCTGGGGCTTAGTATGCATGGGGCTGTGGCATCACCGCTGCCTGGGCCAAGCGGCAATGTGGAGTACTTCCTGTGGCTGAAAAAGGACGGCCAGTCCACAGATCCGGCTAAAGTGGAAGAAATGATTGACCGCGCAGTCGAGGAAGGCCCGCAATGACACGTGAGATCCTGTTGGTGCCTCATGCCAACCGCCAGCAGAACCTGGAAGCGACCTCGCGTGCGGCAGAGCTTTTGCAAGATGCGGGAATTACCGTACGAGTGTGCGCGGACGAAAAGGTACTGCCGGGATTGAAGCATGTACCTCACACCGAAGATGCGGCCGCGGGCTGCGAATTGGTACTGGTTTTAGGCGGCGATGGAACCTTCCTCCGCGCCGCCGACATGGCGCGTGCCGTAGATATTCCGGTGCTTGGCATCAACCTAGGACACGTGGGATTCCTCGCCGAGTGGGAGGTCGAGTCCCTCGACCAGGCCTTGGTGCGCGTGATTGAAAAACGCTACCGCATTGAAGATCGCCTCACCATTGATGTGTCCATCTTTGATGAGGAGGGAACCCTTCTTAATCGCAGCTGGGCTTTGAATGAGGCTTCGGTAGAAAACCAAAACCGCTCCGGCGTGCTAGATGCAATCTTGGAAGTCGACCGCCGGCCAGTGTCGTCCTTTGGCTGCGATGGGGTGCTGATTTCCACGCCCACTGGATCGACCGCCTATGCGTTTTCCGCAGGTGGTCCGGTGTTGTGGCCCTCTCTGGATGCAATCTTGGTAGTGCCGAATAATGCGCATGCGCTGTTTACCAAGCCATTGGTTGTATCGCCCAATTCTTTAGTAGCCGTCGAATCGACGATGCGCACGACTCCCGCCACCGTGATATTAGATGGCTTCCGCGAATTTGCGATGCCAGCAGGGGCACGTGTGGAAGTAGTGCGAGGCGAGCGTCCGGTGCGGTGGGTACGCTTGGATGACCAACCTTTTACTGACCGTTTAGTCTCGAAGCTGCGCCTGCCCGTAGAAGGGTGGCGCGGGCCGAAGGAGAAGTAGTGCTCGTCGATATTTCCATCAATGATCTTGGCGTCATTAGCCAGAGCTCTGCGGAACTATCCGCGGGCCTTACCGTGCTTACCGGTGAAACCGGTGCGGGTAAGACCATGGTGGTTACTGGTTTAAGGCTCTTAGCCGGTGGTCGCGCGGACGCCTCTCGAGTGCGCGATGGCGCGAAGAAGGCTGCAGTGGAGGGGCACTTTTCTTCGTCGAAAGAATCCATCCGTGAGTTGGTGGAGTCGGTCGGCGGCGATGCTGACGAAAATGGCGAGTATATCGTTTCACGCACGGTCTCTGCCGCCGGAAGATCGCGGGCCTATTTAGGCGGCCGTGCGGTGCCGGCTGCAACTCTGGGCGATTTCGCGCGCGAGCTTATAACGGTCCACGGGCAAAATGATCAGCTGCGTTTGCTCGCGCCCGAGGAACAACTGGGTGCGGTAGACCGTGCGGATCCGAAATTGGCGCGTGTGCGAGAGCGCTATACCGAGGCGTTCAAAGAGTGGCGGAGCCTCGCCAAGGATTATAAGCGGCGTACGGAGCAGCGCCGCGAGCTGGCGCAAGAGGTTGACCGCCTGCAATTCGCCGTCGATGAGATCGATGGTATTGCCCCAGAACCCGGCGAGGACGAGGAACTGGTGCAGCTGGTTCGCAAGCTGCAAGACGTCGATGGGCTGCGCGAGTCCGCGGAAATTGCGCTGGCTTCCATCGACGGCACCGAGGAACTGGAGGAGGCCGCCTCGGCACTGCTAGGCCGGGCGGTTTCTGCCCTGGCGGGGTCCACCGATAAGGAACTGGCGGCCTTGGGCGAACGGCTCAGCGAGATCTCGACGCAGTTGGGCGATATCTCCGGCGAGCTCGGTGGGTATCTAGCCGGGCTGCCGGCAGATCCACACCTGTTGGAGAAGTCCCTCCAGCGGCAGCAGGAATTGCGCACGTTGACCAGGAAGTACGCGGGGGATATTGATGGCGTGCTCGCCTGGCGCAACGAGGCAGCGGCAAAACTCGAGTCCATGGATACCTCTACAGAAGCCCTGGAGGAGCTAAAAAAGCAGGTCAAAGAAGTCGAAGCGGTGATGATTGAGCGGGCAGGGGAGCTGACAAAGGGGCGTCGGAAAGCGGCGAAGGCTCTGGGCGAGCAGGTAACGCAGGAGCTCCACGGATTGGCCATGCCGAATTCGACGCTGACGGTCGAGCTCACGCAGACGAAATATTCTAAGTCCGGCGCAGACGCGGCTGAGCTGCAATTGAATGGCAAGCCGATTGCCTCTGCAGCCTCGGGCGGCGAGCTTTCCCGTGTCATGCTGGCCTTGGAAGTCGTGCTGGCGGACGAGGACGGCGCCACCCTGGTCTTCGATGAGGTCGATGCCGGCGTGGGCGGCCGTGCAGCGGTAGAGATTGGTCGCCGCCTAGCGCGCTTGGCAGTGCATAACCAAGTGATTGTGGTAACGCACCTGCCGCAGGTGGCCGCGTATGCTGATGCGCACCTGCACGTATCGAAGGAGAAATTTACCTCTGGTGTGGCCGAGCTGTCACAGGAGGAGCGCGTAGAGGAACTGGCTCGCATGCTAGCGGGGTTGGACGATACCGAGACCGGCCGCGCGCACGCGCAGGAGCTTTTTGACCGCGCGCAGGAAGAAGCTTCCGCGCGCCTCGCCCACTCGAAACCATAATCACGCCACAATAGGGCCCATGGCTCTGTTTTCCCGTAACCCCGAGCAGCCTGGTGCACTGCGCGATTGCACTCCAGGCGCTAAGGGGATGAAAAAGTTTAGTGAAGGCGATGTCGCCGTAATTGATGCGGCTAATATCTCTCGCCACGAGGCTCAGACCCTCGTAGACCTTAAGCCCTCCGCCGTCATTAACGTGGCGGAATTTTCTACCGGCACGGTCCCAAATTATGGCCCGCACATGTTGCTTGACGCCGACATTACCCTCCTTGAAGGCGTTGGCCAGTCCTTTGTTTCCGAGTTCAAAGAAGGCAAGAAGGCGCGTATCGGGGAGGACGGCACCGTCTTTAGCGGCGATAAGGCGCTCGGTACCGGCCGCGTGGTAACCCGTGAGCGAGCAGAAAAGAACTTCACTGCGGCCCAGGGCGCGCTGATTGACCACATGGAATCCTTCTTTGGCAATTCCATCGATTTCATTAACTCGGAAGGCCCGCTGCTTATCGACGGCCTCGGCGTCCCTGCCTCCGGCTCCGAAATCGCCGGCCGCAAGGTTGTGCTCTTTTCGCCTACCGATAGGCACCGCGAACAGCTCAAGCAGCTGCGCAACTTTATCCGTGAGTATGAGCCGCTGCTGATTGCAGTGGGAGCAGCAGCAGATTCGTTGCTGGCTCAAGGGTATAAGCCGGATTTCATTATTGGGGATCCCAATAGCGTGAGCGATGAAGCCCTGCGCTGCGGCGCCCGCGTAATCGTTCCTGCGGACCCGGAAGGTGAGGTAGAAGGCCTCGACCGCATTCAGGACCTGGGCATTGGTGCGATGACCTTCCCCGCAGCAACGCATTCCGGTACCGACTTGGGCCTGCTCTTTGCTGATTACCACGGCGCCGATCTCATTGTGCAGGCCGGCGGCGGGGTGGACCTCGATGATATCTTTGCTGACCGCACCAACCCCTCTGCCGTGCTTTCCCGCCTCAAGGCCGGTACCAAGGTGGTCGACGCCGATGCGGTGATTAATCTCTACAGTGCGCCTTCCTCCAACCTTGGCTGGCTGTGGGCAGTACTGGGAATCCTGGTTGCCATTGCGGCTGTCATCCTCATCGTCGGTTTCGGCGGCAGCCAGGACTTTGCTAGCAACCTCAGCGAAACCTGGTCCAGCCTCTTTGGGGGCGCATAGGCCATGGCCAAGACTGAACTTGTAGCAGGCTTGGGCTTCGGCGCGGCCGTGGGCGTAGCCTTAGGCGCCCTGGTGATTGCGCCAAACCTGACCACCAGCATGGCAGACGACGATCCCATCCGCGAAGAGCACCGCAAGGTGGTCCAGGACAATAAGATTCTGCAGACCCAAAATGACGCCAGCGACAAGATCGTGGCCGATTCTGGGGCGGAAATGGTTGATGGAGTCTTGTCGCAGCGCCCAGTACTCATCGTCGCCACCGATGACGCCAATGGCGGCGATGTAGACGCGATCCGGAAGCTCTTGGAGTCTTCCGATGCCACGGAGGCCGGTGAGATTAAGCTGACCAAGGACTTCTTGCGCCCCGAAACTAAGGACAAGCTGCTTCCCATATTGAAAGATACTGCGCCCAAGAAGGCAGATATCAAGGACTTGGATTCGGCCGGAGCCATCAGCGGTGAGGTCCTGGGTACTGCGCTGTCTATGGATCCTGAGAGCACGAAGCCCATGGCATCGGTACAAGAGCGTGCGGATGTGCTCCATAAGCTGCGCGACGAGGGCTTTATTGATTACGAAGATGGCACCATCGTGCCTGCCCAGGCCATCATCGTGGTCTCTGGAAATGGCCTGCGAGGCTACCCGTCCACCGCGCTGGCAGAATTTGCCACCGGGTTGGATGATGTCAATGGGTCCGTGGTGTTGAGCGGGCGCACCAAGCAGACCCAGGATGATAAGGCGCTAGCTCAGGTGCGTGATCAGGACGCGGCGCTGTCTACGGTCGATGGCACCGAACGGGCAGTGGAGCGCATTGCGGTCATTCTGGCCACCCAGGAACAACTTGATGGTGGCCAGGGCGACTATGGCGCCACCGAAACTGCTGACTCCGCCTTGCCGGGAAAGGAATAGCCCATGGCGCATGATTTCAAGGTGCTTGATTCGCAGCTGCTTGTCGAAGCCCCCATTCTCGCCCTCCGCCGCGACGAGGTAGTCATGCCCGGCGGCGTTTCTGCCTCCCGGGAAGTAGTCGAGCACCTAGGTGCTGTGGCCGTCGTGGCAGTGGACTCAGACGAGCGTATTGCGATGGTGTATCAGTACCGCCACAGCGTGGGAAAGCGCCTGTGGGAACTGCCGGCGGGATTGCTCGACGTACGCGGTGAGGATGAGCTAACCGGCGCCCAGCGTGAACTGCAGGAAGAGGCCGGCCTGAGCGCACAGACGTGGTCCGTGCTGACGGACCTTGTGACCTCGCCGGGTTTCTGCGAAGAAGCGGTTCGCGTATTCCTTGCCTCGGAGCTTTCCGACGTCCCCCGGATGGAGGCTACCGGTGACGAAGAAGCCGATATGGAAGTCGCCTGGGTGGGCCTCGACGAGGCCGTCGACAAGGTGCTGCGCGGTGACATCGTCAATTCCATTGCCTGCAGCGGTATCTTGGCCGCCTACGCTGTGCTGCGCGGCGGCAAGCAGACCCGCAGCGTGGAGGAGCCGTTCGACCTTCGACCGACCTCGATGAGCTCCCGCCGCACGGGCGCGGACCTAAAGCAGCTGTGAGTGCGCTAGAAAACATAGCGCAGACGTGGCTTAATCATCTAGCAGTCGAGCGCGGCGTTTCCGCCAACACCTTGAGCAACTATCGCCGCGATGTCCGCCGCTACCTTGCATGGCTGGGGGATAACGGGGTAGAGGATCTGCGGTCGGTGACGCGACCGATGGTGGAGGCTTATCTTAAAGACCTGCGCTCACACATGGCTGTGTCCTCAGCCAACCGAGCGCTCATCGTTGCTCGCGGACTGCATAAATTTGCCGTGTCAGAAGGCGTAGTGGACGTTGATGTTGCGGTTGAGGTAACCCCTCCGTCAACCGGGCAGCATTTGCCGGAGACATTATCGGTAGATGAGGTCACCGCCCTCATTGAAGCGACTCCTACTGAGACCCCGGTAGATGTGCGCGACCGCGCCCTGCTGGAGATGCTCTATGGCACCGGCGCGCGAATCTCGGAAATTGTCTCCCTCAACGTTGATGACGTGTCCTCCGCGCAGGAAGTAATACGCTTGCGGGGCAAGGGAGACAAAGAACGGATTGTGCCAGTGGGCTCGCATGCCCGCCAGGCTCTCGATGCCTACCTGGTGCGGGCGCGACCGGCGCTGAGCAAAGGTAAGACGCCGGCGTTGTTTCTCAATACCCGTGGCGGCGCTTTATCCCGTCAAAGTGCGTGGACTGTGTTGAAGACTGCAGCGCAGCGGGCGCAATTGGGAAAATCCATTTCTCCGCACACCTTGCGGCATTCTTTTGCGACGCACCTGCTTGAAGGCGGCGCAGATGTGCGCACCGTGCAAGAATTACTGGGACATTCCTCGGTGACAACAACGCAAATATATACTCACGTCACTGCCGACTCCTTGCGCGAGGTCTGGCGCACTGCGCACCCCCGTGCCTAAGAAAGGACCTATATGTTTTCAACTCGTGTAGTTGGTGCGGCGATTTCTGCCGCATTGTTTTTCCCAGCGGTGGCACACGCCCAGCTGCCGCCGGAAGTAGAGGCTGCTATTGCCGCTCCCATTTCGGTTCCTGCCGGCCAGACCACGACTGTAAGCTTGCCCGTGCCGGCCGAAGCCAACTACTCCGGCGATGGGTGGAACGTCTCCGCCTCAGGTACCTCCGCTACCATCACCGCCCCGGCAGATGGCGGCCAAATCTCTGTTCCCGTCTCCGCCCAAGGTATGAATGCGACTCTCACGCTCGTGGCCGATGGTTCGGTGGCGCAGGAGGACGTTCAGGAAGAAATCGACGGTGCAGAGGGCGCTCCAGCTCCAGCGCCTGGCCCGGCGCCGAATAAGTCGGATGAAGGCGGCAATGCCCCGGCAGGCAAGGGAGACGAAGGTGGGGCGGACAAGCCCGCGCCGGCGAAGGGGAAGGAAAATCTCCCGGTAGTGCCAGGTAAAAAACCGGAACGTAAGCCTGCAGGGGAGGCCAATCTAGAAGGCGCGGAATACGTCAACCTTGAATCCCATATTGAAGGCAATACTATTACCGCGAAGATGGGGCTCAAGCAGGCCTATGACCTCTACCAGCAGTTTAAGGACACGGAAGAAAACGACGTTAAGCTGCGCTACCTTGATGGTGAAGGAAATATTATCCAAGGCGTAAAGCGCGACGTGGATGCTTCATCACGCACCCTCACTCTGACGTATCCAGAGGGAGAAGCGCCTGATAATCCCTTCATTATGCAGTTGCTGCGCAATGATGGCTCTGGTGCCGCCCTCATCGTCACTTTGCAGGACCCTAATTATCAATCTGAGTCGGAGAACCTCGATAAGCGGCAACAGGAAGAACCCAAAGATGAAAATGAGAGCTCGCATATGGGCTGGATTATCGGAGGGGCAGCTGCGGCGATCCTTATCGTTCTGATCGCTCTCGTGGCCGCGCTCAAACGACGTTCTAGTCAACGCTAAAAGCTTGATATAAACTAAGTCTCGGTACTTTCTTGCTGTAGCGGGTACGCTTTAATGACAACGTTGTAATCAACCCTAAGCCAAGTGTCATGGTCCGGAACTTGGCGTCAAGGAAGCAGGTGTGACTGTGAGCGAAGAGGGTCTCTTTTCTGCCTCTGATGTAGAGGTGGGGCTGACCGGTCGTCCTATCCGCGAGTTGCCAGAACCCGCACCCTTGGAAAAGCATGGGCCGGCCACCATTATCTCGATGTGTAACCAAAAGGGTGGCGTGGGTAAGACCACCTCCACCATTAATATGGGAGCCTGCCTCGCTGAGTATGGGCGTAAAGTCCTCTTGGTTGACCTTGACCCGCAGGGTGCGCTTTCGGCAGGTTTGGGGCTCACACATGACGATATCGAGGACACTATCTATGACGTCATGCTCGATAGCCATACTTCTATTCACTCCGCTATCCAGCACACTGGGGTAGCAGGCCTGGATTTGGTACCGGCTAATATTGACCTTTCTGCTGCGGAAATTCAGATGGTCAATGAAGTAGGCCGCGAACACACGCTAGCTCGGGCCCTGCGCCCAGTGCGGCGCGATTATGACTTCATCATCATCGACTGCCAGCCCTCCTTGGGGCTGCTTACCGTCAACGCGCTTGCCTGCTCCCAGGGCGTGATCATCCCAATGGAGTGCGAGTTCTTCTCCCTGCGTGGTTTAGCGCTATTGACTGACACGGTGGAAAAGGTCTCTGACCGTATCAACTTTGATCTTGAGGTCATGGGCATCTTGGTGACCATGTTTGATCGCCGCACGAAGCATGCTCGGGAAGTTATGTCCCGAGTGGTGGACTATTTTGGCGATAAAGTCTTTGACACCGTAATTACTCGGACCGTTCGTTTCCCGGAAACGTCAGTGGCCGGAGAGCCGATTACTACGTGGGCGCCAAACTCTCCTGCTACGCAGCAGTATCGCAACCTGGCCAAAGAGGTCATTGAGCGCTCGACCGTTTAAGGTATCGTGACCCAGCCGGAGATTACGGGCTTTCGCATTGCACTGCGAAATTTTGAGGGCCCATTTGACCTGCTTTTGCAGCTTATCCAGTCCAAAAAGATGGACGTGACTGATGTTGCGCTTTCAGAGGTAACGGACGAGTTTGTCGCCTATACGCGGCAGCTGGGCGAGTCTGCGGATTTGGATGAAACCACTGATTTTTTGCTGGTGGCAGCGACGCTTTTGGACTTAAAGGCGGCGCGGCTCCTTCCTCGCGGTGATGTCGACGAGATTGAAGACTTGGAGCTGCTGGAGTCGCGGGACCTTCTTTTTGCTCGTCTTTTGCAATATAAGGCCTATAAACTAGTAGCGGACCAATTTGCGCAGTGGCAGCGCGAGGCCCAGCGGAGCTATCCGCGGGCGGTAGCTATCGAGGAGAAGTTTGCGGAACTACTGCCTCCTGTCTCCCTCGGCCATACGCCAGCCAGTTTCGCAGAGCTCGCCGCGGGAGTCTTCCGCCCAAAGCCGCCGGAAGAAGTGGCCACCGGCCACGTGCACTCTGTGGCGGTATCGGTTCCAGAGCAAGCCGGCAAGATCCTGGAAACCCTAAAGCTACTGGGCGCCGGTCAATGGATGAGTTTTGGTTCCCTGACCCGCGATTGCACGGTTTCTATGCAAGTTGTGGGCCGTTTCTTGGCTCTTTTGGAGTTGTACAAGGCCAAGGCGGTTGACGCACAACAGGAAGAAGCGCTGGGCCAGTTGGACCTTTCGTGGACGGGTTTGGACGTTGACCCAGCGGTAGTTGCCGCCGCGAACTGGGACTAAGGACGCTGCTGGATAAACTTCAGGGTCTCAGGGGCCAGCTCGCGATCAGAATAGACGCGTACGTCAGGCTCATCTGGGTTGTCCTCGGTGCCCACGCGGCGGCCTTCCCACACTTGTTGGAGTCCTTGCTTTTCAATGACCCGGATCGCTGCTGGGTGGTTGGTCGTCACTCGGGCGGTGATGGGGGATTCAGGATCAACCTGGCGGATGCTCTTTAGCGTCGCCGAAGTGATCTCTGTAGCAAATCCTGAGCCCCAGTGAGCAGGGCGGAGGCGGTATTTGATGTCCCAGAAATTTCCGTCTTCGACAAAAATGGCCCCACCAACTCCGACGAACTCAGAAGGATTATGGCGCATGTAGGCGGCCCATGGTCCAAAATGGTGGGCGTCCCACGACTGGGAGGAGGATTGCGCGAGTGCACGGGTGGTGCGGATATCAGCAAAGCGCCCGTTGGGTCGGTGGCTCCAAATTCGTCCGTCGCTGTAGACCTTGTGGGTCTCTTCGATATTGGCGGCGGACAGTGGGATGAGAATGAGTCTGTCAGTGCGGGTAATAGTTTCCATGGCAATATGTTACCCGACTCACATTTAGAAGCGAAAGTGATTTAGGAAATTTCAGGCGTCGTTTTCCGCTGCAGTAAGCTTGGCGTCTATGGACCTTCCCCTCATCTCGCAGCTCCGTTCCCGCCTTGAGTCAATCTTGCTCGTGCTCGATTCCCCAGCTTCGGTGGAGTCCTTGGCGCGTGCTTTGGGGGCGGAAAGGGACGTCGTCAGTGATTGCCTGCGCGCTGTCCAGCGCGAGCTGAATAATCGTGGTTCTGGTATCGAGTTGCGCGAGACCCAAGAGGGGTGGCGCTTTTATACGCGTTCCGAAAACGCAGGCGCGGTAGAAGAATTCCTCTTGGACGGCGCCCAGACAAAGCTCTCGCGTGCGGCCCTGGAGACGTTGGCGGTGGTAGCCTACCGCCAGCCCATAACCCGCCAGCAGGTTGCCGCTGTTCGCGGCGTCAATGTCGATGGTGTTATGCGGACCCTAAGCCTGCGCGGATTGGTGCGGGAGCTGCCGCAGGATGATTTTGAAGGTGCCGCGCACCGCTATGAGACGACGGAATTGTTCCTCGAGTTATTAGGGATTGATTCTTTGGAGCGCTTGCCGGACTTGGCGCCGCTATTGCCTGACGTGGAGGCGATCGACGAGGAGTACTAGCGTGGGGTAAGATTGCCCAGGTAATTTCATATCTTCGAGAGAAAAGGACACGTACGTGACTCCTCCCGCTCGCCGTGACGGCACACCGGATAAGAAGCAGCGAGACAGTGACATCATTGTCTCTAATGCTAAGCCGGCCCGTCACCAGCATGTGTCAAAGAAAAAGCAGAAGGCTACTGCAGAATCCGTAGCCCGAGAACTGGGCGCCGATTGGCTGGTCGATGAAGACAAGCCTAAGGGGGAACGTCTCCAAAAGGTGCTCGCTAAGGCAGGCGTTGCTTCACGTCGCCACGCTGAAATCCTCATCGATGCCGGCCGTGTTGAGGTCAACGGCAAGATCATTTCCAAGCAGGGCGTTAAGGTAAACCCCTCTGTTGACGTCATCCGAGTAGATGGTGTGCGCGTCAATGTCAACGAGGAGCACGAATATTTTGTGCTCAACAAGCCGCGCGGCATGCAGTCCACTATGTCTGATGACTTGGGCCGCCCGTGCGTAGGCGACGTGGTTTCGGAAAAGGTAGCTGCTGGCCAGCGTCTCTTTCACGTAGGCCGCCTCGACGCCGATACCGAAGGTCTGCTTATTCTCACCAATGACGGCGAGTTGGCTAACCGTTTGATGCACCCCAAGTATGAGGTGACGAAGACCTACCTCGCCACTGTTTTGGGTGAGGCCGATCGGAAGCTTGTGCGACAGCTCAAGGAAGGAATCGAGTTGGAGGATGGTCTGGCAAAGGCAGATTTTGCGCAGGTTGTAGATACCAACCAGGGATATTCTTTGGTTCGTCTTGAGCTGCATGAGGGGCGCAAGCACATTGTGCGCCGCATGTTGAAAGAGGCGGGCTTCCCCGTGCAGCGTTTGGTGCGTACCAAGCTTCATACGGTGCAGTTGGGCGATATGAAGCCCGGTGGTCTGCGAGCTCTCAATTCCAGCGAATTGACTAGTTTGTATAAGGCGGTGGAGATGTAATGATTTCTAATATGCCGAATCAGGGCCTCATCCTGGCTGTGGATGGCCCTTCTGGGACTGGTAAGTCGACCACGTGCCGCGCCCTAGCCAAACAACTCGATGCAAAGTACATCGACACTGGTGCCATGTACCGTGTAGCAACTCTTGCCGTGTTGCGTAAGGAAGTGGACCCTGCGGATACGTCCGCGGTGATTGCTGCTACAGCCGATCTGCCATTGGAAGTTTCCGATGATCCAGATTCCACCGAGGTTCTTCTCGGCGGCGAGGATGTCGCGCGCGTTATTCGGGAAGACGAAGTCACTCGCAATGTCTCCACCGTATCTGCTATTCCGGAAGTTCGGGAAAACCTGGTAGCCCTGCAGCGCAAACTAGCCCGCGAGGCGCATCGCGCTATTGTAGAAGGGCGCGATATTGGCACCGTTGTGCTTGCTGATGCCCCTGCTAAAGCATTCATGACCGCCTCTGCTGAAGTCCGGGCCCGCCGACGTCAGGCGCAGAACGAAAGGGCAGGAATCGCTTCAGACTACGAGACGGTACTCGCAGACGTGCAGCGCCGCGATGCGGCAGATTCTTCACGCAAAACCTCGCCGTTGCGCCCAGCAGACGATGCAACCTTAGTCGATACCTCGGATATGAGCCCTGAGGATGTCATACAGGCCCTGATTAACGTGGTAAAGGAGTCGGTCAATGACTAAGCATGATCCCCAGGAAGAGTCGGAGACTCAGTTCCATTACCCGGCCGGAAAGTTTGATGATGAGGTGGTAGAAGCCTCTCCTGGTTGGGCCGCTGATGACTTCAATGCCGAGGAGTTTGACTATGAGTTCGTTGACTCGGAATTCGGCGAGGCCGATTTTGGTGAAGAACCAGAAGGAGAAGAGCCGCTAAGCGAAGAGGAATGGGAGGAACTCTCCCGTGCTTTCGGTGTTGAGTCCGATGATCACACCGAAGAAGCTCTGTGCACGGTAGCCATCGTGGGTCGCCCTAATGTGGGCAAGTCTTCTTTGGTCAATCGTTTCCTTGGCCGTCGCGAAGCAGTGGTAGAAGATCACCCGGGCGTTACCCGTGACCGAATCTCCTATGTAGCGGACTGGAATGGGCAGCGCTTTTTGGTACAAGATACCGGCGGTTGGGATCCGAATGTCAAGGGCATCCATGGTGCAATCGCTCGCCAGGCAGAGGTGGCGATGGAAACTGCTGACGTCATCGTCATGGTGGTAGACACTAAGGTGGGAATTACTGCGACGGATGAGGTCATGGCCCGCCGCCTGCAAAAATCCCCCGTGCCGGTGATTCTGGTATCGAATAAGTTTGATTCCGATAATCAGTATGCGGATATGGCCGAGTTTTATGCGCTGGGCCTGGGCGATCCGTGGCCGGTATCTGCTCAGCACGGCCGCGGCGGTGCGGATGTGCTCGATGAGATTTTGCGGGTATTTCCGGAAGAGCCGCGGCAGACCGCGATTACTTCTGGTCCGCGCCGCGTCGCTTTGGTGGGCAAGCCTAATGTGGGTAAATCCTCCCTGCTCAATAAGCTGACCAGTGAAGAGCGATCCGTGGTGGATAATGTCGCGGGCACCACCGTGGATCCGGTGGACTCTTTGGTACAGCTGGATGAGCAGCTGTGGAAGTTCATTGATACTGCCGGACTGCGCAAGAAGGTCAAAAACGCGCAGGGACATGAGTACTATGCCTCCTTGCGTACGCGCGGCGTTATCGATGCTGCCGAGGTCTGCATTATGCTTATCGACGCCTCTGAGGAGATTTCTGAGCAGGATCAGCGCGTGCTTAATATGGTGCTAGAGGCAGGCAAAGCCCTCGTTATCGCATTCAATAAGTGGGACCTCATGGATGAGGACCGCCGCTACTACCTAGACCGCGAGATCGATCAGCAGCTGAGCCACCTACCGTGGGTTACGCGTGTGAATATTTCCGCCGAAACGGGCCGCGCCCTGCAGAAGCTGGAACCTGCCATGATCGAGGCGCTGGAAAGCTGGGACCAGCGCGTGTCTACGGGTCAGTTGAATAACTGGTTGCGTGAGGCCATCGCAGCTAATCCTCCGCCGATGAAAAATAACCGCCTGCCGCGCGTTTTGTTCGCCACGCAGGCATCCACGCAGCCGCCGACGATTGTCTTGTTCACGACAGGGTTTTTGGATGCGGCCTATCGCCGCTACCTCGAGCGCAAGTTCCGTGAGCGTTTTGGCTTTCATGGAACGCCCATCCGCATCGCAGTGCGAGTGCGGGAGAGGCGCGGCAAGAAGCGCTAGCAGTATGCCCGTTACGCTGGGATTATAGCATTTAGGCGAGCGATTTTTGCACTGGAAACGGTGTGAGAATTAGCTCGCCTGTCCGTTTATGTCCGTTCATGTGGGGATCGATAGGATATAACCAGTTATAGATCCTCTCGTGATGGAAGGCTTAGTATGCTAGCCAGCGTAATCGCGCCAGATTCAATTCTGGCCATCGTGCTCCAGATCATCATCATCCTTAGCGCCCTGCTCTTGGGCACTCGCTATGGTGGCATCGGGCTGGGACTAATTTCCGGCATCGGTCTGATGCTCATGGTCTTTGTTTTCGGCCTCGCCCCGGGCGAGCCTCCGGTGTCAGTGATGCTGACCATCATCGCAGTCATTGGTTGTGCGGCTACCTTGCAACAGGCCCGCGGGTTGGAAGTGATGATGCAATTTGCCGAAAAGTTCCTTCGCGCCCACCCAGAGCGCATCACCATCCTCGCGCCGCTTACTACCTGGTTCTTGACGGTCCTATGCGGTACGGGCCACGTGGTGTACACGATGTTTCCGATCATTGAGGATATTGCCCTGAAGAAGGGCATCCGCCCAGAGCGCCCAATGGCTGTCGCCTCGACGTCGGCGCAGATGGGTATTACGGCCTCTCCAGTGTCTGTGGCCACCGTGTCCTTGGCGTCTATCATCGCGGAAAATGCCGGCGCTATCGACCACGCCTATTCCATCCCGCAGATCCTGATGGTGGCTCTTCCAGCGTCACTTTCTGGCGTCATTCTTGCCGCACTGTGGTCGCTGCGCCGCGGCAAGGACTTGGACGAGGATCCGGCATTCCAGGAGCGAATGAAGGATCCTGAGTTTGCCCAAAGCATCAACCAATCCACTGGGTCGCTTATGGATGAGGAATTTTCACCGGAGGCAAAGCGTGCGGTAGTTATCTTCCTCGTCGCTATCGCCAGCGTGGTCGCCCTCGGTGCCTTTGAATTCCTTCGCCCGCTTGTTCCGGGCGATGATGGCGAGCTGAGCCCGCTGTCTATGAACCTGGTTATCCAAATGGTCATGCTGGTTGCTGGCGCAATTATCTTGCTCAGCTGCAAGGCTGACCCGAAAAAGATCGCTTCCACCCCGGTTTTTAAAGCCGGCATGACCGCAGTATTCTCCGTGTTCGGTGTGGCCTGGATGGCGGATACCTTCTTCGAAGCCCATATCGACGCTTTGGAATCCAACCTGGGCTCCGTAGTGGAGGCCGCCCCATGGGCCTACGCCGTGGTGCTGGTCATCGTGTCTAAGCTGGTGAACTCGCAGGCCGCGGCCTTGGTTGCGATTGCTCCGATTGGACTGCAGCTGGGCATCGACCCTGCCATCATCGTCGGTTTCTACGGCGCGGCCTACGGCTACTTCATCTTGCCCACTTACCCCTCGGACCTTGCCTGCATCGGCTTTGACCGCACGGGAACGACGCACATTGGCAAGTTCGTCATCAACCACTCCTTCCTGATTCCCGGCGCCATCTCGGTATTTACTTCCTGCGTCGTGGGCTCGCTCCTAGCGCAGATCCTGCTTTAATCCGACTCCCGTACCAGCACGAAGGCATCCGTGCGGTACGGGATGTGCAGTTTTTGTCCGGGCGTATATCCCAAGTGCTCGTAGAGGTACCAGTCCAGGTTGTGGGTCATGCGCTCATGGATGGCTTCGCCGTTGCGTAGCCAGTAAGACCGGGTATGCATTAGCTGGTGAAGTTGTTCCAGGGTAAGTTCGTGCTCCCAGGTCAGGCGGAGTTCTCGCTCTAAAGACCACGGCGCCGTATAGTCCGGGTAGAAACCCGGTTTATGTACATCACCAGAGTGCATAATGCGAGAAAGCCGCAAAACCCATGGGTCGGCATTGACATCGAGCGTATTCCAGACCAAGAGGATTTTTCCGCCCGGCGCTAGGACGCGGTCAAGCTCTGCGCAGGCGGCTGCCACATCAACCCAGTGCCAGGTTTGGGCGAGGCAGGCTGCGTCTAAGGAGGCGTCGGCAAGCGCGGTGTTTTCGGCCGTAGCACGCAGGACCGGCAGGTGTAGACGGGAAGCGAGAACTCCCGCCATATCGGCGGAAGGCTCCAAGGCTATAACCCGCTCATTGGGAAGGGAGTCAGTGAGCTTTCCAGTACCTGCACCTATATCAGCTACGGTGTGGGCAGGGGCGATAAGGGCAGTGACTTCGTCCGGATAGCCAGGGCGTACATCGTGGTACGTGCTAGCGCCGCGGCGGAAGGCTTGGGCGGAGGCGGTGCGTTGCGCGGCAGTGCGGAAACCGGGGCCTTGCTTCGTGGAGGCCTTGCGGTAGCTAGGAAAGTGACAGGGATCTGGGCGGCGAGTCGACATAGCTCATCTAACCTACCGCGAATTAGAATGGCTGCCTATGAGGACACTTCCCGCAGCATCAGATCCCAGGTGGCTGCTGAAGACCGTCTTTTCTCGTCCCGCTCTCACCGTGCCGGCAGCATTCTGCATGGCTGTATCCTTTCTGCTTAACGCCACCAGCCCAGTGATAGTGGGCCATGCCATCGATGAAGCTGTGGCGCAGGGATCCATCCACCGGCTGGGGCTATGGCTAGCGGTATTAGTAGCCGCATTCGGTCTTAATGCCCTAGCCGCCTGGTACGGGCGCGGGCTTAATGCCCGAGCCATGTTGGTAGTTGGCCACGATGTCCGCATGGCCATCACGGATAGGATTCAAGACCCGCGTGGAATGGCGGGCAAGCCCCGCAGCGCCGGCGAGTTGCTGGCTATCGCCTCCACGGACGCTAGGCGGGTGCAGAATGCGGTGATGATGACGGTATTCCCCGTCGCAGAGATTAGCGCCATTGTGTATGTGGCTATTATGACCAGCCGCATCAATCTACCCTTGGGCATTGCCATTTTGTGTGGTGGCCCGCTCGTGGTGTGGGGCTCGGTGCGCGCGGCACAGCCACTGCGCGCCCGCTCAGGAATCCGCCAGGCGGCGTTGGCCAAGGCCAGTGCGATGGCCACCGATGTGGTGCACGGCCTGCGGATACTAAAAGGCTTGGGTGCGGTATCCACCGTCAGTATGCGCTATGCCCAGGCCTCTGACACTGCCTATGAGCGAACGGTAGACGCCAATGCCTCCCAAGCGCGCCTCAATGCTGCTACGGAGATTTTGGGCTCGGTGTATGTCATTGCGGTGGGCATTGGGGCAGGTACGCTGGCAATGCATTCCACGATCAGTGTGGGTGAGCTTATTACGGTTATTGGTCTGACGCAGTTCGTCATCACGCCGATGACGATGTTGGGGCGAAATATTGCCTCGCGCTGGGCGGCCGCGCAGGCAAGCGCTACGCGCATTACAGCGGTCCTTGCCGCTCCCAGCGTGGAAGGCCGGAACCCGCAGCTTCCGGCCCTCGCCCCCGGAGTGAGCGTGGTGGCCGAGCCTGCCCCAGATGATCTGGTTTTCTTGCCGCGGGAGCGTTTCCTTGTTGCTCCGCACGATACCCTGCTTTTTGAGGGAACCGTGCAGGACAATATTTCTTCCGATAGCGCGGTTGCCAAACGGGCGCTTTACACGGCCGCGGGGGAAGATATCCCGGGTGGTTTAGATCGCGAGGTGGGGGAGGGCGGCCGGAATCTTTCCGGTGGACAACAGCAGCGCGTGGCGCTAGCACGAGCAATTGCGGCGGACCCTGCGGTCCTTGTTTTAGCCGATCCCACTACCGCCGTGGACTCGGTGACTGAGCAAGTCATTGCGCAGCGGGTAGCACACCACCGCAGTATAAAGCCAACGCTCGTTTATACCGCTTCGCCGGCATGGACTGCTGTGGGATCGAGCCTATGATGCGGTTTCCTACGGCTTCGTGGCGCCAGGTGCGCGAAGAAATTGGCCGGCAGCTTTCCGACGTCCCCGGTGCGCGGCCGCAGGCTGCCGTGGCCCTTGCTTTACTCACCGCGGGCGCAAGCGCCAATGTAGCGATCCCGATCCTGCTGGGAAAGATTGTTGATGCCGTCATCACCAAAAGTGCAATTTCTACCATTGGCCTTTCGTTGATAGTGGTAGCCGTGGTCTCCGCAGCGCTCTCCGCAGCGGGGTTCTTTCTTCTCTCCCGCCTTATAGAGCGGGTGATTTCGGCTTTGCGTGAAGACATGGTGTCTACCGCTTTGCGCTTGCCCACTCATCGTGTGGAGGAAGCGGGCACCGGGGATTTGGTCTCTCGCTCCACCGATGATGTAGCAGAGCTCTCGGCAGCGGTCACCGAGACCGCACCAGTGTTGGCCAAATCTGCTTTTGCCATCGCCACCACCGGGGTGGCGCTACTTAGCCTCAATTGGCAATACATACTGGTAATAGTTGCAGTTACGCCGCTATATGTAGTCGCCGCTCGCAGGTACCTGCACCGAGCCCCTGGCCGCTATGCCGACGAGCGTGCGGCCATGGCTGAGCGGGCGCGCAGGCTTCTTGAGGCAATACGAGGGCGAAAGACCGTGCGCGCCTTTGGACTGGAAGGACAGATGCATGCCGGCATCGAACGTGCCTCCGCGCAAGTGGTAAAGGATGGCTACGCAGCGCGTAAAACCATGATGGTTCTACAGCTGTGGATGACTGGCATCGAGCTCACCATGCTGTGCTGTGGTCTTGGGGTGAGTTTTGGGCGGTGCAAACGGGAGCACTCACGGTTGGCGCCGTAACCTCAGCCATGCTTCTGCTTATCCGTTTGCGAGGCCCGCTCATGGGATTGATGCGGGTAATCGACACCGTACAATCCGGCTACGCCTCGCTGTCTCGCATAGTCGGGGTCGTCGTTGACCCGCCGCGGGCGGTGCCGGATTACGGCGCTCCAGCCCCATACGGAGAAGCCGAAATGCGAAATGTGAGTTTTAGCTACGACAACGGCGGCTGGGCTGTACGAGACATCAGCCTCAATATTCCTGCCGGGCATACGGTGGCTTTAGTTGGGGCCTCCGGTGCGGGTAAGACTACCGTTGCCGCACTTTTGGCTGGCTTGCGGGTTCCTGAAGAAGGAAAGGTCTTGGTCGACGGGGTAGAGGTAGCACTTCTTTCGGACGCTGAGCGCGTGGCGCGATTAGCCATGATCTCCCAAGAGGTACACGTTTTCTCAGGCACCCTCCGCGAGGATCTTTCTTTGGCTGCCCCTCAGGCAAGCGACGCACAGATGCTTCAAGCACTCGAGCGGGTGGGCGCACGCTGGTTCGCGCACCTAGACGAGGGCCTGGATACGGTTATCGGCTCACAGGGAGTCCAATTAGATCCTGTGGCGTCCCAACAACTCGCGCTGGCACGAATATTGCTTTTGGACCCGAAAATCGTCATTATGGATGAGGCCACTGCGGAGGCGGGTTCGGTGGGAGCCGAAGCCCTCGAAAAGGGCGCCATCGAAGTCACCCGTGGGCGTTCGGCGTTGGTCGTGGCGCATCGGCTCGACCAAGCAGCACGGGCGGATAGAATCATCGTGATGGATAATGGCCGCGTGGTTGAACAGGGAAGTCACCACGACCTGCTAGATTATGGTGGCCGTTATAAGCACTTATGGGACGCATGGCAGAAGGGACGACAAGGATGAACGCGAGGTCACTTCGGGCCGTGCTCGGTGCGGTAACTGTGTGTTTCCTTGCCGCTGCTGGCACTTCGTGTTCTAGCGAATCAACAGAGTCCCCGCACGCGGCAGAGACCACCAACACCGTTAACCTAGGAATCCCTACCTCCGCACCCTTGAACGGCCCTGAGCCCGGCTCTTATAGGACGATCAACCTGCCCTCCGGGCGTTCCTTTATCCTCAGTGTGCCCAAAGACTATACTGGGGATAAAAAATGGCCTATCGTCCTCGCCTTTCACGGGTGGGGTCAGTCTGCCGAAAATCTCCGTGGTTATTCTCGCCTGGATGCCGCAGATGCCATCATGATTTTCCCAGAAGGCAAGAAAAAGGCGTGGAGCCCCGCTCCATATGCCAAGACCTCGACAACGGAAGATAAGAAGTTTGTGCGGGAAATAATTGATGCGGTCCGCGCTACTTACCATGTCGATGATGGTCGAATTTTTGCCACCGGCATGTCTAATGGCGGCGGATTCGCTGCCTATCTGGCCTGCCAGATGCCCGATACCTTCAAATCCGTTGCCACCGTTTCCGCTGCCTATTATGAAGACATTCTGAAAAACTGTGCGCACTCTCCCGTCGGGCGGTTGGATATGCACGGCACCGTAGACCCTGTGGTGGGCTATTACGGAGGCACTCGCCACAAGACCAAGTACTACTCCGTGGAGTCCGTGCTGGAACAGGACCGCAAACGCAATGGTTGTTCGACCAAGGTCGATACCACCCGCTTGGTCAATAATGCGCTCGATATGAGGTGGAGTGGTTGTACCGCACCGCTCGAGCATATCCGTATCGCCGGGGGTTCGCACGTGTGGCCTGGAGGCACGGCGGACGCGCATAACGAGGTAGGTAGGTTCTTCGCTACCGATCGCGTCTTAGATTTCTTCGGAATACCTGGACGTCCGTCCGGTACCGCACAAACCTAGCTCTGCTTAAAGACCTGAAAGGTAGCACCTGGAACCTTGCGCACCCTTTCTATGCAAATGTCTGCAACGGTAGAAAAGCCGGCGCGGTGAGCCGTGCTACGCGGGGAGGTAGGCTCCGGAATTTGCGCTAGATGGAAAGTCCTGGACCCCCCATCTTCGGCGTTGAGCTCTATAACCGCCTGCGCTGTGGTGCCGGACCCAGCAAAGAAGTCTAAGACGCGAGCATCCTTGCCACCACCAATGGACAGAAGGTGTTTAATCAGGCGTACCGGCTTTGGAAAATCGAAGATGCCCTCTATACCCATTGCTTCCTCCGCATCGCGTCGGCCGGTGCGGGTCACTCCAAAGCGCTCGCCGTCCAGGATCGAACGTGGGCGTGCTCCTACCTTCTGGTAGTTCTTGGTGTAGACAAACCCGCGACGGAAAACCAGCTCATCGTAGAACTGTTCCACCTTGTCGAGGCTCCATCGCCAGCGAGCGACCTTTTTCTTTCCCACCGGTTGGTCTGGCCAATACTCCTTTCCATCGGGCCCTGAAATAGGAAAATCTAGAGAAGGAAGGTACCCAAGGGTTTTAGAATCTAGGCGTACCAAGGAGTATTTTCCCTTGTCATCCTCATGGTTATATTTGGTGGAGGTATGACCTTGGATATCGATATTGAAACCGGGGTTGTCTGAAGTTCGGGCGTAACACAGGATGTATTCGTGCTCTACCACGGCGTATTTTGCATCATTTTTGCCGGTGCCGGCCTTCTTCCAAATCAATTGGCCGGCAAAGCATCCCTCGCCAAACACCTCATCGAGTACCTTGCGGGTATTGGCTACCTCGTCTTCGCCAATGGAGACGAAGATGAACCCCTCAGAAGACAGCACTTCTCGAGCCAAAATCAACCGGGGGAGCATCATCGATAGCCATTCCGAGTGCCATTCCGCATAACTTCCTGAACGCAGCTGGCGACGTAAACGGTAGTTATCGCGGTAGACAAAGTCTTTGCCCGTGTTATAAGGGGGATCGATATATATGACGTCAAAGACCTCTCGGCGGGCGGCTAGCTCTTGCAAAACTGGAAGATTATCTGCGGCAAAGATCCTATTGAGGGAGTCACCCGGTGTACTGAGAGCATAATCGGGTGGGAAATTCCGTGTTAAGGGTTGATTTGCAGCTTCTCGGGCTGCGTCTTTGCCTGGCCAAACTAAGCCAAAAAATTCCCTGCCCGTATCCGGGTGTGATGGGTGCGGTGGGTTAGCAGTAGCCATGGTGCAAAGCCTTTGTCAGGAGGGGGAAACGTCAATATCGTCTAACGCTAGCATTCGCAAGAATTAGGACAGTTGGCCTTAGCTAAAATGCCGCCGCTGCCTAGTAGTTTGGGGCTTTGGAGTGCGGCTAAGCCGGTGGCCTTACATGGTCGTCAGGCTGTGGGGGCCTCCATTTATGCTTCTGAGAAGAACTCCGCTACAGAGCGGAATTGCTTTTGATTTAGCGGAGGCAATGTTTGGTCTAGTGACTCAATCGCTCGATTTGGTGGCATGGAGCTAGAAGTATCGGTACGTTGGGATGTGTTGCCGGACACGGCAATAATTAGACAAAGCTAGAACTAGAAGAAAGGATAACCACATGGGTATCTTCGATAAGGCCAAGGATGCACTGAACTCCGACAAGGGCGAAGAGATCACCGATAAGGGCTTGGACAAGGCAGCTGACGCAGCTAAGGGCAAGCTGGGCGAGGACAAGGCAGACCAGATCGACAAGGCTCGTGAAGCTGCTGATGGTAAGCTCGGCAACGAGTAAATAGCTTTCACCCGCTAGACGGGTGAACAGTTAGTTTTTATTTTGGCCCCCAACCCGTCAGGGTGGGGGCCAAAATGGTATCCCAGTTCAACCCAATGGGCTGCTAAAGGTCTATACCAGTGATATCACCTATTTGTGGGTGAAATGCGCTATAGAATGGGCGGATCCGCCTGAACTTTTGCAGGAAATCGCTAGGATTATTTGCGTGAACAATCTTGAAGGCACCGTCTCCCACGCGGGCTCCGCTAAGCAACGCTTGCTGGAGCAGAGTGCTCGTATCCTGGCCAAGGGTGGGCGCGACGCTTTACAGGTTTGTGCTGTCGCGGAACAAATCGATGTGCCAGTCGATGAAGCTAAGTCCTTTTTTGAAGACGACCACGACCTTTACATTCAGACCAGCCGGTTCTTGGATGAGCGTCTCCGAGTAGCTGCCTACGAGGCGCTCGATAAACTGCCAGATGACGCGACCGCGATTCAGAAACTTCGCGAGTCTGCCAAGGCTTACTTCAACTTAGCTGTTGATAATCCCACCTACTTCGCCGCTTATAACAACTGCGAGACGGCAACGAGTTTTCCCAACTTTGAGGAAGGCATCGAAGAGGCGAAAAGCTTTGATGCCTTTCCGCCCACTTTCCGCTGGATGCTTGAACAGATGCGGGAAGCAGCCATTGCAGCACGCGGCGATTTTGATCACCGTTTGGTAGTGACCCAAGCTCTTACTTTTTTGTCTGAGTTGCAAGGTATCACCCACTTAGCCACGTTCGGCATTATGCGGCATCTTTCGCCGACGGCGAAGAAGCAGACCTTTAATGCTTGCATTGAGACTTTGTTCTCTGGTTTGGAAGTTAGCTTGCGTGACGGGGAGATTGCGCCCTTTGAACCGCGAGCACTCGTTGGCGATCCAGCGGAACCGTTTACTACAGCAGCGAAGGACATGCCAAAGTCTACGATTGAGGAAAAGCGCGCAGCCGTCTTCCGTGGTGCGGCCGAAGAGATTGTCTATAACGGTCTTCCTAGCTTGCATCTCGGCTCTGCTGCCGCACGAGCAGGCGTAGATTTGGCAGATGCGGAGCATCTTTTCGACGGTAATTCTCACCTGCTGCGTTCTTTGGAAGAATCTTTGGATGAAGCCAATACGCTAGCAATCATGCGCCAGAACCAGGCCGTGCCAGAAGGTTCTCACGGACTGGATTATATTAAGGCAACCGGCTTTGGTTATTTGGAGTATGCGCTGGAAGATCCCGTCGGCTTTGTTGCCCTCATTGAGGTCTCTAGCCGCTCGATCGTCCCCGTTTCTTTCGACGAGACCGGCGATACTGAGCAACCATTTGATATGGGCAAGGCATTTACCTTCATCATGAATTTGGTGCGCGATGCCATTGCTGAGTCGAATGGACCACGTTCGCCGTGGATTCTTTTTACCCAGATTGCAGCTTTGTGGGCTTCTATCCACGGCCTTTCGCAGCTAAGTACCGTAGGTGCGTTGCGCTATCACTCGGCCAATTTTTACTTTGGCCTAGCTTCTAAGGTGATGGACATACTCCTTCAGGGCATGGTTAATGTACTTGAGCTTAAAAAGCCCGATTAAGCATCCACAAGCAGCAAGGGGATTTCGGCACTGGGCGTCGCGTTTTCTAAATCCATCCTTGCGTCTGCGCTATGGTTGCTGCCTCAAAGCGATTTCCAGCCGCAGTTTTGGCGATGAGCGAAGATATAATATTGCGCACCGTTCCATTGCTCAGGTGGATCTTGCGGGCGATCTGGTGAGTGCTACTACCTTTCAAGGCGAGAAGTGCGACTTCTTGTTCGCGTGCGTTCAGTGGATTTTCCCGAATGAAAATGGTCTCTTGGGCGAGTGCTGGGTCAATGACCTTAAGCCCGGAGTGCACCCGCCGAATGTCTTCGGCTAGTTTTTCTGGCGGGGTATCTTTGACTACGAACCCGGAAACCCCGGTCTCCAGCGCCCGTTTCACGTAGCCACCGCGGCCGAAGGTAGTGACTATGAGGCTGCGGCAGCCCGTGCCTTGCAGCTCAACGGCGGCATCTAGCCCGTTCTTGCCGGGCATTTCAATATCCAGCAGAGCAACATCGACGCTATGCTTGGCGACGAGCCCCGCAACCTCCACACCCGTTGCGCACTGTGCTACAACGCTAATGTCTGGCTCTGTTTCCAAGAGAGCAACTAGCGCCCCTCGCACCAATGATTGATCCTCAGCAATGAGAACTCGAATGGTTTCAGGCATCGCCTACACCTCCGTCGGTGTTAAGAGGAAGAAAGTCGTTGTCTCCGTCCATAGTAACCAAGGCGAGCGTGCAGTCATTGCGGCGCGCAAAAAGCAGCTGCCCGCCAGCTTTTGTCACGCGGTTGCGCAGACCACTAAGCCCTCCTTGGGGACGGAACAGGCTTTCTTCTGCACCGAATCCGCAGCCATCGTCTGCTACCTGCAGTTGGTGGTCTGTCACTTGGACCCAGCAATGGGTGGCACCGGAGTGCCGGACCACGTTGGTGGTCAATTCGCGCAGAGCCCAGGAAAATTCGGCGTCATAAAGACCAGCGGCCTTGGTAGCCGAAGGCAAATAGGGCGCAATACCCGCGGTTTCGAGCGCCCTCCGGGCGGCGTGGATTTCGCCTTCAAAAGTGGGCATGCGCATCCGAGTCACTGTGGAGCGGACTTCCGCCAGACCTCGGCGAGAAAGCTCACTTACCTCTTGCAGTTCCTGCCTTGCCCGCTGTGGATCCGTATCTATTAGCCGGCGCGCCAGCTCGGACTTAAGATTAATCACGGTAAGAGAGTGCCCCAAGAGATCGTGAACATCGGTAGCAATATCCTCGCGCTGGCGTGCCAGCTCCAATCGGCGTTCTAGCTTTGCGCGACTATCTTGACGCTGGGAAAAGGTGCCGAGCAGCACTAAAAATATTGGCCAAGCGAAAAGGACGATGAGGACCCAGCCGATATTTTTGGGCGTAAGGTACCAAGTGGCAGCAGCCACCACCGCCCCTGTAAGAAGGGTGAACGCTAAGCTGTGGCGCAAAGGAAGGTTAAAGCCGAGCAATGCCGCCAAGTACGGCGCAAAAATGACGGCAATGCTCCCGAAGAAGACAGTCGACAATACCGCGATGGCTGCAAGTGCAAACCAATACAGCCCGATTCGCTGCTCTACCCGCCATCCGCGGGGGTAGTAGCCTCCAGCGCCGAAAGCGAAGAAATAGACAAGACCGAACACTAGAGCGCACGAAAGGGCCCCGATTTGATTAGTAAGGGTCATCCCCGGCGCGGCAAAAGTGGTCCCCAGTCCAGGAATGAGAAAGACTAACCACACACTGGCAAAAAGCGCACTTTTGAGGCTGAACCCGCGGAATGGCTCTCGGAGAGATGACATCAGCGCCGAGCTTTGTCGCGGGAGCGTAGCAGGAGGCACGCGGTCAGGAAGATTGTCGTCCATACCGCGAAGTTTAGCCACGCCATCCACAACGGGTGCGTAATCGTGCCTTCATCCCCGTTGAGGAACTGGCTTCCTTCTGCCAGAGGCCACTGGGCTAGTACAACTGGACCGAAAAGGGGAGTGAAGCGGCCCCACTCCATTAGCGGCTTGGTCAGCGGTGTGAACACATTCGCCGCGAAAAGAAAAAGAACAACAGACGTCGAGGCGATTGCGACGGAGTTGTCGGTGGGCAACGCCATTGCCCACACCAAGCCATAAAAGCCCAAGGGAATGGAAACTAGGAGGCAGGAAATGAAGCTTAAGATCCACTGGTGTGGCTGCATTTCCGCATGTGTAGCGGCGCCAGTCAAATATACTGCCGTAATGGGTAGCAGGGCTTGAAAGCCGATGGATATGAGGTTTGCCCACAGCAGCTGGCGTGAGCGTAATGGAGTAAGCGCTAGTTGGCGTGCCCACCCAGTCTTGGCATCGGTGACGGCGGAGCCGGCGGCTGCAACGGAACCGGCGACGCCACCGTAGAGAGCCATACTGATCATTTCTAAGGCAGCAAAATTTCCTTCTTTAAAGGGGGTATCGCCAAAGTCCATCATGGCGCCGAAGAGGAGATAGAAAAGCACCGGCAAAATGGTGCTGAAAAATATCGGAGTGAAGTTTCGACGCAGGCGCAGCAGGTTATGGGCAGCAAACCGCAGGGTTCGTGCAGTGGTGGTTGCAGATTTTATCGTCATGGGAGATTCCTTGTGCAAAGGTTTACTGGAAGTGGCTGGTTAAGGTTGGGGCGCAGTCATCGTTAAAAATGCGTCCTCTAAGGAGCGATTCCGAATTGTGATGTTGCGCGCCGAGGTGTGGTTAAGGAGGTATCTTGCAAGCGCATCAGAGTCACTGGTTACCATGCGGGCGTAGTCGCCAGACTGGGAAATCTCGGTAGAAATCGGTAGCTCGTCTGTAGAGGGGACTGGCCCTGCGAACTTCGCCTCGACAATGCGCTGGGCCGACTGCTCGCGAAAATCCTGGGCGCTCGCATCCGCACATAGTTTGCCTTCATGAAGGAGAATAATCCTTTGCGCAAAATTGTCCGCCTCCTCCAGATAGTGGGTGGCAAAGACAATAGTTCGTCCCAACTCTGCCTGGCGGCGCATGGTGGTCCAGAACTCGTGGCGAGCATTAGCATCCATTCCTACAGTGGGCTCATCGAGCAAGAGAACGTGGGGATTGCCTAAAAGCGCGAGCGCGAATCGCACACGCTGTTGCTCGCCGCCAGAACATTTGCCCACCTTTCGGTGAAGGATCCGTGTGAGGTCGGCTTGTGCGGCTATATCCCCGACTGGCAGGGGATGTGGAAAGGTGGCGGACATCATCTGCAGGGTGTCCAGGACTGTGAGCTCGGATAGGAGGCCGCCGGTTTGCAATACGGCGCCGATCTCCGAGCCTTGTACGGCAGCTCGCGGCGTGCGGTTAAGGACTGAAATGCTGCCTGTGGTGGGGGTGGTGAGGCCAAGGATGAGGTCAAAGAGGGTGGTTTTGCCGGCACCATTGGTGCCTAAAAGTCCTACGATTTCGCCCTGGGAGATACTAAATGAAACCTCGCTCAGCGCACGGACCGGCTCTGAGCCTCTCGTGGTGAAAGTTTTACTGACTCCGGAAACTTTTATGGCTGGCGTGTGTTTCGCCCTAAGGTCTGTCGTGCTCATACCTAAAAGGTATTCGGGGCCAGCCAGAATGGTGAATAGGATCTGTCATGAAATTTTCATGACAAGTGTCATGGCGCGATAGGCTGGGTGAGTGCTTACTACTCTCGCAGCGGCCGCTGGGCTATTTGTGGCCACCAATATCGATGACATTATAGTTCTATCCCTCTTTTTCGCCCGCGGTGCTGGGCGCAAGGGCACAACTGCCGCGATACTGATGGGCCAGTATCTCGGTTTCCTTGGCATACTGGTGGCCTCTTCCGTTGTCGGATTGGGCTTCAACGCCGTTATACCGACCGATCTCATTCGCTACTTTGGCCTCATCCCGTTGTTGCTGGGCCTGTGGGCGGCGTGGCAAACATTCCGAGGTGAGGATGACGATGAGGATATTTCCGGCAAAAAGCTGAGCACGCTGGCGGTCGCCGGAGTCACTTTTGCCAATGGAGGGGACAATATCGGCGTATACGTGCCCGTTTTTACTACCTCTACGCCGGCCGAAGTAGCAGTTTATTGTGCCGTCTTTCTTGCGCTTGTAGCCCCACTTGTTTTGGCGGCGCGGTTTGTGGCAACTCGGCCAGGAATCGCCGAAGCGCTGGAGAAGTGGGAGAGTGTGCTCTTTCCCGTGGTGCTCATTGCGCTGGGAATCGCGATTTTGTTTGCAGTATAAGAAAAGCCAGCACCGTGTAGGTGCTGGCTGCTTTTTGTCGGGCTAACAGGATTTGAACCTGCGACCCCTACACCCCCAGTGTAGTGCGCTACCAAACTGCGCCATAGCCCGCCGTCGCACTGTGCGACTCATCTAGATTACATCAGTAGGATTCTACTGTGAAATTTGGTGTGTAACCTGCGTTAAAGCTCGTCGGTGGAATACACCCACGTACCGTCGAAGCGGCGGAACGAGGAACGTTCGCGCTGCGAACCGACAGCTGCTCCCTTATAAAACGCCTCAAATTCCACCACGCCGGAACTATCCATAAGGCCGCCGCCTTGGGTATCTAGGATATCGAGGCGGTAGAACCTAATGGGGGAATCTGCCAAGTCGAGGGCCTCAGGTCGAGTGACAGGATCCCACGTGCGCAGCAAGTACTCCTCGTCGCCGGTAACAAAAGCGCTAAACCGGGAGCGCATGAGCGCTTCTGCGGTGGGCGCATTGCTACCGGCATGGTACTTGCCGCAGCACTCGCCGTAGGAAAGGCCGGTGCCACAAGGACAGCGGCGCGAGGAATCATAAGCAGGCATTAGTGTGCGTCCACGATGGTGACGTTGCCTAACATGCGCTCGACATCAGTATCCTTCGCGGCAGAGTGCAAAATTGATACCTCTTCCGCTGAGAGATTACCGGCGAGTTCGATACGGCGCTCGAAGCTGGCAGGGCCGGTTTGGGTGATGCTCACATGGACGTCGTCAAGCGCGAGCTTTTTGCCAGCCTCCTTGATAGCTTGGGTCGACGCCGTGGCGAGGGCGGACATAAGAAGACCCTCGGCGGTAAACCCCTTGCCCTTGCCGCCGTTCTTTTTAGTGCGGTCAGCGCTAAGGCTATGGTCATTGTGGCGCACGACCACGCCGAATTTGGTGCCGGTGGCCGGCTGCGCAACGGCGGCGTCGGTACCTACTTCTTCCGGCGTGTAATCGGCAACGATAAACTGCTCGGCCCACGCCCCAATGAGATCCGCTGCACGCGCGGCCGTACCTTGCTTGGTGAGCAGGTGGTCGGCCTTGTCGAGGGAGACCAAGGACTTGGGGTAGCGCGTGAGCAGGAAGATATTTTGCGCATTGTCAATACCCACCGTCTGGTCAATGGGCGAGTGCAATACCATCAATGGCTTGCGGAGCTTGGGCAGGTATTCCTCGGGGTTAGTATCCGCCAAGTCCTCGAGGAACTTGCGGGAAATGATAAGGCCGCGGCCGCCGAGGATGACTTCCACCTCGCCGTTGGCGTCGACCTCGCCGATCTTGTCCGCATAGTGAAGCACGGAGTGGGCAGGATCAAAGGGGGCGCCAATGGTGGCTACAGCCTTAAGAGATTTCATGGTGGTGGCCGCCTTCAACGCGGCGGCGCCACCTAGCGAGTGGCCCATGAGCAATTGTGGGGCAGAGTAATTCTCCGTCAGCCAGGCGGCAGCGGCATGGATATCGTCAACGTTTTGGCTAAAGGTAGTATCGCCAAATTCACCGGCGGACTGGCCAAGGCCGGGAAAATCGAAACGCAAAGTGGCGATGCCGAACTCGGTGAGCTGCTTCGCGGTGCGGGCAGCACCGGGAGTATGGCGGGAGCCGGCGAAGCAATGGGCAAAGATGGCATAGGCGATCGGAGGAGAATCCGGGAAGTCGATGGTTCCGGCCATCTCGGTACCCCGGCTCGAAGGCAGCTTAACATTGACGGATTGCATGAGAACTAGAATAACGGGCCTCTTACCCGCAAGCCATACCAGGTTGACTACAGTCGATAGGAGCAATCCAAATAAGGAGGATGAGGTATGGGCGCGTTCGATTGGTTCTGGAAGGCAATGGGCTCGCAAAGCGAGCGTAACGATAAGAAATCCAAGGCCATCGTGGGTTCAGCCGATGAAGCGGCACGGGCATTGGGCCAGCAAGACGACGCAGCTGTAGCCCAAGCCGCACGCGATGCTGTGAAAGGCGGCGAGATTGCGGATAAGGCGCAGTTCCTCGCGGCCCTGGCCGTAGCGTGCGAGCGCACCTTGGGCATGAATCCCTTCAACGTGCAATCCCAGGCAGTCCTGCGCCTGCTCACCGGAGACGTCATCCAAATGGCAACCGGCGAAGGCAAGACTTTGGTGGGCGCCATGGCGGCTACAGGTTTCGCGTTGACTGGCAAACGCGTCCACGTTGTCACCGTCAATAACTATCTCGCCGCCCGCGACGCCGAATGGATGCGCCCTGTCGTGGAGTTCTTTGGCTTAAACGTTGCCTCGGTAACAGAGGGCATGACACCGGACGAGCGCCGCGCTGCCTACGCGCAGGATATTATCTACGCACCGGTCAACGAACTGGGCTTTGATTTGTTGCGCGATAATCAAATTACCGACCGCTCCCACACGGTGCAGGCCGCTGGCGACGTTGCCCTCGTAGATGAAGCCGATTCCGTCTTGGTGGATGAGGCCCTTGTGCCCCTAGTGCTGGCCGGTAATCGGCCGGGTGAGGCCCCCACCGGGCACATCACCAATGTGGTTTCCCGCCTGCGCGAGAAGCTGGACTACTCCATCTCTGAGGACGGCCGCACCGTTCAGCTGACCGAGACTGGTGCACGCCGCGTGGAGCAAGAATTGGGCATTGATTCACTCTATTCGGAGGAGAATATCGGCACCATCTTGGTGAAGGTCAACCTCGCCCTGCATGCCAAGGCGCTGCTTATCCGAGACATTCACTACATTGTGGTTGATGGCAAGCTGCAGCTTATCGATGCCTCGCGGGGCCGCGTTGCCGACCTGCAGCGCTGGCCCGATGGCCTGCAAGCGGCGGTAGAGGCCAAGGAAGGCCTGGAAGTCTCTGAAGGCGGGCGCATCCTCGATACCATCACCCTGCAAGAACTTATGCGGCGCTACCCACTAGTGTGCGGAATGACGGGCACCGCGGTGGAGGCAACCGATCAGCTGCGCCAGTTCTACGGTCTGCACGTCTCTGTTATTGACCGCAATAAGCCGCTGCAGCGGTTTGATGAACAAGACCGTATCTTTGCGACGGTCGAGGATAAATCTGCCGCTATCGTGGAAGAAATCGCAGCCATCCACGCCACGGGACAACCCATCCTGGTGGGCACGCAGGATGTCGCCGAATCGGAGGATCTGGCAGATGCATTGGGCAAGCGGGGCATTGAGGTTAATGTCCTCAACGCCAAAAATGATGAGCAGGAGGCACAGATCGTCGCCGAGGCCGGCGATATTGGACGCGTTACCGTCTCTACCCAGATGGCCGGACGCGGCACCGATATTAAGTTGGGCGGTGCTAACGAAGCTGACCACGATGACGTAGCGGAGCTGGGAGGCTTGGCGGTTATCGGTACCTCCCGCCACCGCACCGCCCGCTTGGATAACCAATTGCGCGGCCGTGCAGGCCGGCAGGGCGATCCGGGCCTGTCTCTATTCTTCGTCTCCCTTGAAGACGATGTGGTCCAGCAAGGCGGCGACGGCGAGACTGTGCGTGCCCAACCAGCAGAAGACGGGCGCATTGAATCCAAGCGAGTGAGCGATTTCGTGGCCCACTGCCAGCGCGTGACCGAGGGCCAACTACTCGAAATTCATGCCCAGACCTGGAAGTATAACCAGCTCCTGGCGGATCAGCGCATTATTATTGATGAGCGCCGAGCCAAGCTGTTGGATACTGATCAAGCCTGGCAGGAACTATCCGAGCGTGCCCCGGAGCGCGCAGCAGAGCTAACAGAAGTTCCTGAGGAAGCCCGCATCAAGGCCGCGCGCGAAATCATGCTCTATCACTTGGACTTGGCCTGGGCCGACCACCTGGAGCTTATGGACGATGTGCGCGAGTCCATCCACCTGCGCGCCATCGCACGTGAGACGCCGATCGACGAGTACCACCGCATTGCGGTGAGGGAGTTTAAGGACTTGGCCCAGCGGGCCGTCGACAAGTCTGTGGAGACTTTCCGCACAGTGCTTATCGACGCCGCCGGGGCACACCTCGATGACGCCGGCCTCGCTCGTCCGAGTGCTACATGGACCTACATGGTGTCCGATAACCCCCTTGCGGGCAAGGGAAATTCCGTGCTGAGCGGCATCGGAAACATTTTCCGGTGAAATTATTCCCCGCGAAGCGGTCACGGACTCACATGAGTCGCTAGTATTGTTATAAGTAACTCGTAACTAATCCCCGGAGGTAACAATGAGCGAGAACACCGGAACCCCGGAACCACAGGTAGAGACCACATCTGTATTCCGCGCAGACCTGCTCAAGGAGATGGAAAACGGCGCGAATGGCAATGATGCCACCGCTGCCGGCACCGACAACCTGGCGGAAGGTCAGGCCCTCCTCGTGGTAAAGCGTGGCCCGAATGCGGGTGCCCGCTTCTTGCTGGATCAGGCGACTACAACCGCCGGCCGCCACCCCGAGGCAGACATCTTCCTCGATGACGTTACGGTATCCCGTCGCCACGCGGAGTTTCGCAAGAATGATGACGGCAAGTTTGAGGTAGTTGATGTGGGATCCCTGAACGGAACCTACGTTAACCGCGAGCCCCGCAACTCCCAGGTGCTCGAGGTGGGAGACGAAATCCAGATTGGCAAGTTCCGCTTGGTTTTCATCGCCAACCAGAGTTAATTTTTACGTAGACTAGCCGCGCTTCCTTACCAGGAGGGGCGGTGTAGTCTACTTATGGCACGATAAGAACTTTCAGTACCCCTAAGAGATAGACACAGTGAGCGCAGCAGATTCTTCGGCAGCAGCAGTACGCCGCACCAGCCCTAAAGCTAAGAAGCCAAAGACCATGTCCATTGGCGTGGTTTTGGAAACGCTGAATCAGCAGTTCCCAGACGTCACGGTGTCTAAGATTCGCTTCCTCGAATCTGAGGGGCTCATCAGTCCACAGCGCACGGCCTCGGGCTACCGCCGCTTCACCCAAGAGGACGTGGACCGATTGCGGTATATCCTCACCACTCAGCGCGATAACTATACGCCGCTGAAGGTTATTCGTGAGCAGCTAGAAGCCATGGATTCCGGCCAGGTGACCGCCATCGTTTCCGCAGGAAATGCGGAAACCCTGCTCTCGCCGCAGCAGTTTAAGGCCCCTGTGGTCACCCGCCTGACCGATGTAGAGGTAGCTACCCAAGCTAGTGCCAGCGAAGATGACGTGGCCTCCTTGGTTAGATTTGGCCTCATCCGCCCGGATGCCGCAGGCTTTTTCAATACCGACGACGTAGCTATTGTCTCTGCCGCAGTGGCACTTAAGGCATTTGGTTTTGGCTCCCGTGAACTTAAGTCCCTGCGCAATAACGCCCGCCGGCAGGCAGACCTGATCTCCCAGGCGGCAGCTCCTGTGGCGCACTCCAACTCTGATACCGCGCATCAGAAGGCGGAGGAAATCTCCCAACAAATGACCGCGCTCGTGGTGTCCTTGCACGCAACGCTGGTGAAGTCGGATCTGCGCGACGAATACCACTCCTAATACACACGCGCTCCCGTCTTTGTGGGAGAGTGGTTGTTATGAGCGATGTATCCCTAGAGTTTCACGGTATCCACCAGGTAGGCCCCGAAGACGATGTGTGCGCTGTGCTGCGCTGGCCGGAAGAGAACCGGTTGATCCCCGTGTGGATATCCCCGATTGAAGGCATGCAACTGGCCGCAGTCTTAGACGGCCACCAGCCAAACCGTCCCACCTCGCACGATCTTATCTGCGAGGTACTAGAGGGCACTGGCGGGGTAGAGGCCATTGAGATTGCCAACTACCACCAAGGAACCTTCATGGTAGATATTAAGGCTCCGAACGGCGAGGTTTATGACTCTCGGTTGAGCGACGCACTTGCCGTATCCGAATATTTCCACGTCCCCATTTCAGCCGAGGCGGACCTCCTTGCCCAGGTTTCCGTATATGCCAGTGATGCAGACGTGAAAGAGTACTTCGACCTGGAAATTTCCACCCACGCCGCAGGCGATAATCTACCGGCCAGCGAAAACAATGATTCCTCGACCTCGGCGTCGGGAAATGCCCAGGCAGATGCGGATTTTGAAGCCATGATGAGGTCTTTGGGTATGGAGGAAAAGGATTTCCTATCGGGGGATGACGACGAAAAAAGTTAATGACACGCGTGTGACTAATGGTGACAATGGGGTTTGAGAAGTCTAAAGTTGTACTTGACAGTTGAGCAAGCAGCGCTTGACGGGCGTATGCGCTTGGCTTTTAATTGATCTTTAGAACTTCCAACAAACCCCATTGGAGTAATTACGTGAGCATTAACGAGGACTCCCAGTCCGAATCCACCTACGTACAGGAATCGCTCTTTGACGTCGGACCCGACGAAGAGGTGGGCTACCGCGTTCCCATCGCTTGCCAAGTTGCCGGCATCACCTACCGCCAGCTGGACTATTGGGCACGCACCAACCTGGTTAACCCTTCCATCCGCACGGCGCGCGGCTCGGGTTCCCAGCGCCTGTACTCCTTTAAGGATGTACTGGTACTCAAGATTGTGAAGCGCCTCCTGGATACCGGCATCTCTCTGCAAAATATCCGATTGGCAGTTGAGTCCCTCCGGGATCGTGGTGTGAATGACCTTGCAGAGCTCACCCTCGTATCCGACGGCACTACCGTTTATGAGTGCCGTTCCAACGATGAGGTCATTGACTTGCTCGCCGGCGGCCAAGGCGTCTTCGGCATTGCAGTTCCGGGTATCTTGAAGGAGCTGTCTGGTACCATTTCTTCTTTCCCTTCGGAGCGCATTGAAGACTTCGCCGAAGACAATGTAGTCGGCCTCGACGAGTTGGCCGCTCGTCGCAAGCGCAAGAGCTCCTAAGCTCGCCCACACAGAATCCACCCTCCTTCCCAGCTCACGGGGAAGCAGGGTGGATTTTTGATCTCTATCGCAATGAGAGCACCATGCAAGACAGCCTATTCCGCGCTGTGTGGCCTCGCGGGATCGAAGTCGAGCCCAGGCTTAGTGCCCGAGCCGACTCTGTCTTTATATCTGCTGCTGTGCCCGTAGCTCCGCGGTGTAGGGGAGCACTAGCCACTATGAGCCGACAAGAAAGGCACCGAACGAGGCATCGTTCGGTGCCGTAGGCAGGGAAGAGTTGCGTATTAGACCCCTGCGGCCTTATTAATTGCTCCAGAGACCGTCGCCTCATCGGCTGAGTCAACAAAGTTGAAGCTATCAGCTGCGGACTTCAGTGCGGCATCGACATTGCCTTCACCGACATGAACGACGCTGAGGGAAACGTCCTTGGAGGCGGCGTCGTCAAGAGCGGATGTGAATTGCGCATCATCCATGTCCTGCTCGGTACCAGTAGTTACCACGACCACGCGTGCTTTCTCGCCAGTTCCTGCGGCTTGATCGGCGGCATTGGCGATAGCTGCTACTACGGCGCTGCGTGTTTGCGGAACACCGCCAGTTCCGAACCCATCTAGAGTGCCGGACACAGCGTTGCCATCACCAAAGCCCAGGTTTTGGCGGAAGCCAACCGTGGCGGTCTCAGCGATAGGGGAGGAGTAGTTCCACAACGAGACTGCCCCGCCGTCTGCGGCTAGATCAGAAGCAGTGGTGCCCAAGGCTTGGGCCACAGGGCCGTACATCGGCGCCATGGCCGAAGATGTATCCAGAAGCAGGAGCGTATTCGCCGCCATCGTCACATCGGCCTTGGGAGCTGCTGCGGAACTCGTCGCTGCAGCGGAGCTTGTCGGGGAAGAACTCTTGGGGGCAGCGGAGGTGGAAGCACTGGAAGCAGCTGTCGTACTGTTCTCCGGTGCGTCCTCGGTGCTGCTTTCCACTGCGGCGGGTGCGGCGGAGTCTTCGCCGTCGTCGTTGCCTGCGCCGCGCAAAAGAAAGACCACCAAGGCAATTATGGCCAGTAGCGCGATAATAGCCACCGCAATAACCCATCCCGCTACTGCGAAGCTATTTTTCCCGTTTGAATGCCGTGCCATGTGGTGTCTTCCTCCCAAACAAACTGCCGTTGTTAGTGGCTCATTCTAGCGGGGCAAGTGCTTGATCTATCACAGCGACAAGCCGGTCTCGCAGTGGTTTAGCTGTGAGCGCCAGCGTTCTTTGCCTCGAGACGTACTCGGCCTTGCCCTCAGGGGTCTCGATGGGTACCACGCCAAGTCCCCAATCACGGCAGTCATAAGGAGATGCCTCCATGTCAAGGATGCGCGCTTCAATCGCCAAATCCAGACATTCAAGGAATAGTTCGCCTGGAACTAGTGGTCCCAGCTTCCAGGCCCACTTATATAAATCCATCGTGACGTGTACGCAGCCTGCCTGGTCATTGTCGGGCTGATCTTCACGATGCAGGACAGTGAGGTTAAGAGGGCGAGCAGGAGGAGTAAAGAACCGGAAGGCATCATAGTGAGAACACTTAATTGAGTGCTCATCGACAACCCGGTTGGTGCCGTCCGCACCGAGCCGCAAGGGCAGCGAATGACGCGGGGAATCCGTGTGGTAGACCATTGCCCATTCATGCAGACCGAAGCAGTCAAAGTGGACCGGATTGGTCGCGGAACGCCGAAGCAGATTGGAGATATAGCGAACCGAGTCACCTCGACGCTCTAGAAAGCTGGCGAGGTCGACGGTGATGCCTTCTGAGGTGGCGTAATAATCCCGCCATTCAGCGTGCGGAGGAGTGCCTGCTAGCGCAGTTCCTACACCCGGATGCCAGCGCTTAAGGTGAGAAGGACGTACGGGGTAGTACTCAAAGAGAAAATCGAAAACAGGGTGGTAGCTGCCAGGATGCCGGAAGCGCTCCAAACGGTCTGTGGCTTGCTTTTCGTGTTCATGCTGTTGAGCACTCCAGCCCTCAGGGCTCAAGATGCGCATGAGCGTTCACCTCCTTGACTTAACGGGGTCGGCGGCGGGCGGCTTTGCCGCCCGAGCGGCGGCGTTGAGAGTTGGACTTCTTGACAGATTTCGCCGGTTTCTGGGGCGCGCTCTGCCCGGGTGGGGGAAGGGCAGGGCCATTGGGCTTGCGAGCGCCCGTAATCTCCTTAAGGATCGGTGCGCCAGCAGGATTGTCACGGTGAGAAATATCGTGCTCCGTAGCCGTGACCCCGGCTTTCTTAATGAGAGCGGCTACTTCTTTGCGTTGTTCATCCATGACCAAAGTGATCACGGTACCCGCAGCACCACCGCGTGCCGTGCGGCCGGCGCGATGGAGATAGGCTTTGTGCTCTGCGGGCGGATCGACGTGAACGACGAGTGAAACGTCCGCAATATCGATACCGCGGGCGGCAATATCGGTGGCGACCAAGACCGGAATGCTGCCATCGGCGAAGCCTTCGATTGCGCGGGTACGCGCGCCTTGGCCTTTATCGCCATGCAATGGATAAGCGTTGATGCCAGAGCGACGCAATTTCTTGACCTGCCTGTCCACGCCGTGCTTGGTACGCATGAACATGATGGTTTTGCCTTGGCGGGCAGCGATGCGCAGCACCACCTCGTTGCGGGCGGGACGCTCGCCGACGAAAAAGAGGTGATGGGACATGGAATCCACTGCAGCTTGCACCGGGGCTGTGGAGTGGACCACCGGGTCATGGAGGAATTGCTCCACCAGCTTATTGACTTCGCCGTCAAGCGTCGCCGAAAACAGCAAGCGCTGGCCTTGCACCGGAGTTAGGCGCAGAAGCCTGCGTACCTGGGGCAAAAAGCCCATATCGGCCATCTGATCGGCTTCATCCAGTGCAGTAATCTGGACCGCATCCAAATGCAGCTTGCCCTGGTCAATCAAGTCCTGAGCACGACCAGGGGTAGCGACAAGGACATCGACGGGGCGGGCGAGCGAGCGGATATGGTGATTAATATTTACCCCGCCCACGACAGCAAGCACTCTTAAGCCGAGCGTCGCCGCAGGTTCATCAAGGCGCTGATAAATTTGAGTAGCCAATTCGCGCGTTGGGGCGAGGATGAGCGCACGGGGATGAGCAGGCTTGGATGCACCTGTTCCGGCAAGGCGGGCGAGCATGGGCAGGCCAAAGGTATAGGTTTTGCCCGACCCGGTAGGGCCGCGACCGAGTACGTCTTTGCCTGCGAGGGCGTCGGGAATCGCGGCTTTTTGAATAGGAAACGGTTCGGTAATGCCTTCGTTGTGCAGAACGTGCACTAGGCGCTGGGGAAGGCCGAGATCGGCAAAGGTAGTCATCGCTTTCCCATCCTATCGGCAGCGTGTCGGATCGCCGCATTCGGCGAGAAAGACCTGCTTGGAAAAGTGAAAGGGCCCCGAAGGGGCCCTGAACACGTCACTGCGAATCTAGTCGGTCTGGGTCAGGCTGCGGTCACCGGACCACTCAATGTGGAAGGTACCTGGTTTGTCGGTGCGCTTGAAGGTGTGGGCGCCGAAGAAATCGCGCTGGCCCTGAATGAGAGCGGCCGGCAGGCGCTCGGCACGCAGGCTGTCGTAGTAGGAGAGGGATGACGCAAAGACCGGTGCCGGCAGTCCCAGCTGGGTAGCGGCGACGACCACGCGGCGCCAAGGGTCGATGAGGTCTTCCAGCTCGCCCTTGAAGTAGGGATCGAGGATGAGGGCGGGCAAGTCCGCATTATTGTCATAGGCTGCGCGGATGCGATCCAAGAACTTGGCGCGGATGATGCAGCCGCCGCGCCAGATGGTTGCTAGATCGCGCGGGTCAACGTCCCAACCGAATTCTTCGGACCCAGCCTTAATCTCGTCAAAGCCCTGGGAGTAGGCAATGAGCTTGGCGGCATAGAGCGCGCGGCGCACATCCTCGATGAATTCTGCCTTGTCCACGTCCAGCGCCTTGATGGTGCCGGCGGGAAGCTGGCCTTCTTGGGCTGCGCTGCGCTGCGCGGTGGAGGAGGACAGCGCGCGGGCGAAGACGGATTCGGCAATACCGGTAATCGGGACGCCGAGCTCCAATCCGTTGATGGCGGTCCAGCGGCCGGTGCCCTTCTGGCCGGCGGCGTCCACGATGACGTCGACAAGCGGGGCGCCAGTCTCCGGATCCTTTTGGGCCAGAACCTCGGCGGTGATTTCAATGAGGTAGGAATCAAGGTCGCCGGAATTCCATTCGCGGAATACCTCTGCGATTTCGGCCGGTTCCATGCCCGCGCCATAGCGCAGCAGCTGATAAGCCTCGCCGATGACCTGCATATCGGCATACTCGATACCATTGTGGACCATCTTGACAAAGTGGCCGGCGCCGTCCGCACCAATGTGGGTTACACACGGAGTGCCGTCCACGTTGGCAGCGATGGACTCAAGAATCGGGCCGAGGGTCTCCCACGACTCCTTGGGGCCGCCGGGCATGATGGCCGGACCGTTGAGCGCGCCTTCCTCGCCACCGGAGATTCCGGCACCGACGAAGTGCTTGCCGCGGGCGGCTACGTCCTTCTCGCGGCGAATGGTGTCAGTGAACAAGGCATTGCCGCCGTCGATGATGATATCGCCATCATCCATGGCCTCGGCCAGCTGATCGATGACGGCATCGGTGGCCTTGCCAGCCTTGACCATAATGATTGCCTTGCGTGGGCGCTCCAAGGAAGCCACAAAGTCCTCGATGGTTTCCGAGGGCACGAAGTTGCCTTCCTCACCGTGGGCCTCAATGAGCGCATGAGTCTTTTCAGGGCTGCGGTTATACACCGCTACGGTATTGCCGTTGCGGGCAAAGTTACGGGCCAAATTAGAGCCCATGACCGCCAATCCCACGACGCCAATCTGAGCAAGTTCATTCTTATCAGTCATGCTGCCTATCCTACGTCACTAGGCTGCGAGGCTGGCATCAATGGCTAGGCTGGTGGACTATGTCGGATACTCAGAAACTCAATGACTTGCTCCACCTCGCGCACACGCGAGTGCTCAATGCAGAAGAACTGGAGTCTCTCAATGCTTTAAACGGCGGCCTTGCGGAATTGCTAGGACTGCAGTTCACCCACGTGGGCCCGCGCGAGGCCCGTGCGAAACTGCAGGTGCTGCCGGAGCATCACCAACCTTGGGGAGTAGCCAACGGCGGGTTGTATTGTTCCATCGCAGAAACCGTGGCCTCCATTGCCAGCGTTGCGGCTGCCGACGCCCCCGCAGTCGGCGTCAATAACTCCAGCGACTTCATTCGCTCCACAGGCGAGGGCGAGTTGGAAGCCGTGGCCACGCCGGTGCAGCTAGGCGGCCGCACCCACGTGTGGAGCGTCGAGATGCGGCAAGGCCGCGAGCTTATCGCCCGCACCACCTTGCGCACTATGATTCTGCGCTAGTTCATCCGAGCGGCGGTAAAAGACATGCCGTGGGCGGAAAGCCGCTGCAGATAGGGCTTTCCAAGTCCGGTGGCCGGGGTGAGTACGCCGCCTGCGTGGCTAGTACCGGAGCGCGAATCGAGCAAGCAAAGCGCAGCCTGGCTCAGCATCATTGCCGTGACCTCGTAGCCCGGGTCGCCTTGTGCCGACACAGTTGCTCGCCAGTGTTCGCCATCTTCGGTAGTCCCGTGGTGGCTGACTTGGAAATGCGCGCCCTTAGGGCCGGGCTTGGGCCTGTCTCTTATACACATCTGACGCTGCCGACGATA
>ERZ1030962.6-NODE-6-length-70869-cov-19.458073_pt1 | contig 70869 bp, 69 predicted proteins | sample MGYA00518597_ERZ1030962 | MGnify/ENA primary metagenome ERZ1030962 (study PRJEB33718, sample SAMN03159703) | human skin metagenome | collected 2014-05-20 | study: EMG produced TPA metagenomics assembly of the PRJNA266117 data set (Human skin bacterial metagenome and... | reverse complement strand
TCCAGCCCGACTGGGCTGGATATCAGGTGTCCACCAAACAGGGGTCAGGTCCAACTGCCTCGCCTGCCACCACGCGCTCAACAGCAGCATCCTTAACATCCTTCGGAGTCCAACGCGTCACAACTACCTCCCGGTCGAAGTGGCGCATTCACCCCTTGACAGCACGGGTTCTCGTTGTGGGTCAGGGTTTGTACTTTGGCGAGTTGGTCCTGGCCCCAGTTGGACTGTCTGGCGATTTCTACGGGATCGTCGGGCAGTTTTGTTTTTAGATACAGCCATCACGCTTGCCGACGTTTTCTCGGCCCCGCTCACTACCATTGAGAACGGTGGGCACTTCCTGGGGAGTGACGGTTACCTCGAATTTCCACAGTTGTGGCAGCACATTATGCAGTGGCTGCGCAGCCTATGAGCCCTCTGTCATGGCTTTAAGTGCGGCAACGTGCTGTGCATAGGCTCCGGTTCCAGTCTGAGTCAACGCGACCCAGACGGCGTCTTTCGCGCGCGTGGAGCCATATTCGCGGGTGCGGCTGATATAGCCGCTGTCCTCAAGATGTTTCAACTGCTTGGAAAGCGTATCGGCGGGAAGCTCGGTGAGCTCTGCAAGTACGGCGTATTTCATCTGCCTGCCGCCGGTTGCGCCTGAATGGAACAGCGTGGCACAAATTTTGAGCCGATTGATGGGGTGGATGACCGGATCTAGCTTGGCTGATTGGTGCGTAGACTCCTTAGACATTGACGCCCTTTACGGCGGCATTGCGGTTCTCATACAACATCCATGCCATCGCCGTAGAGACAACGACGCCGCAGACAATCATCCACGGCCAAGTATCAGGCGTCGGCACGGTGGAGAACATCATGGCACCTGGCAGCAGTACTCGTGACCAGGTGGCGCGATCATTACTCGGCCCCATATTGGGATTGACCCGAACGAAGGGGTTCGCAATCTTATCTTTGAGGAGATAGCCCAGAACGAACGTCGGTACAAGAACCGCGAGGCCGTACCACCATGACAGCTTGAATAGCGCGATACCGCCGCCGACGCCAAGCGCCACTATCGCCACCGCCCACCAGCTCTGTTTCCACGTGGTGCGCTTTTGAACGTCGTGAATGATCTTAAGCTCGTCGCTCATCGTTCTTCTCCCTAACGCCAACTTCCCTAGTTTGCAACTAAGGCAAGTGTAACACTTGCTGTACATGCAAGTCTAATGCTTGCCAAGTATGCAAGTGAAGGACTGTGCATAGTGAGAATGTAGCTACGCATGGGGGTCTAACGGGACTGGTGGTCTGCTACTGTGACATCTGGCAGACTTTTATTGACTGAGGCTCCGCAGGCCTTACATCACCATCGGGTAGTGCCTTTGCTGGTTGGTCCATTGCGTTTGGTATCACCGCCGCAGTAGCAGCGTGGTCGGTTCTTTGGCATTGAGCCACCACACCACCGCCTACTACCACAGACTGGCAGCCACACCGGGGATTTACCGTGTTGAGGCCAGATATATGCCCCCAAAGCATATATTTCACGCTAACCTACAGGTCAGAACCTAAAAATCCCCGATCCCAGACACACTTTCTAACCCTTAACCCCTAGTCATCGTCACCGATCTCGATCACCTTCTCGGCAAGGTAGACCATCGGGCCGACGATGAGTCCGATGACCGTCATGATCACGATCAACCAACCAACGGTCCCGTACCACGTCTCAGCGCCAGCGACGTGACTCCAGAGCGCCCCTAGACCGTCGGGGATGCCGAGGAACGTCATCACGCCGACGCCGAGACCGCCGATGGCAACGAAGCCCACGCAGGCCACAAGGATCGTCAATTGTCAGAACGAACACCCCAGTCAGTGTGCTCCCAAATCCACTTTGCGACGAACCAGATAGCACCGAACAAACCCGCCAGCACCGCTACACCTAGCAAGCCCCAGCCGAGATGACCCTTCCACGACTCAGCATCATGGGTACGCTGCCATATCTCGGGCAAAGCCAAATCCAGACCAAAGACCGAGATAGTCATACCAAAGACACCGGACACGACAACCACAGCGAGGCAGAGAGTAGCGGCAAACAGCAAGAGACCAGCCACATTAACAGCACCAGCCTTTAACCGCTTGTCGATGAGGTCAGCAGTCTTAGCGGCTTCCTGAATAGAGGCATCCAAGCGCTCGCGCTCCTGGGCGAGACGCTCAACGCCATCATCAATCATGCGCTGAAAAGAGTCCTCATAACGACTAAAACTCTGGTTCATAGTCGTTTCCAGCCTCTTGTCCACCATCGGAGTCAAACGCCTCTCGATGCAGTCGCTCAGCCTCTCGACTGCGCTGTCGCTTAGACTCATAGGCCCCTCGCTTGCTTCGAGGACGGCCTGGACTAGAGTTCCCAGAGACGTCAGGGACTCGGCGATATCCGCCGCCCCGTTCGTCAGAGACTGTTTCTGATTTTGAATCGCTACCGGCAGTTGGGCCGCTGCTTCCGCGACCTTCGTCATCACGGCCACGGTCTGTTTTACTGCCTCGTTGTATTCCTCCGTTCCTACGGTTGTATTCTTTAAGACCTTCAGTTGCTTGTCCAAGTTGGTCAACCAGGACTGCATATCCCCCAAGGTCTGCCCGTGGTTCTCGACTAGGGATGCCGTCGGGGAGTTCATCAACTCCCCGACGGAACTGGAGAGCTTCTTCACGTCCTGGCCGATTTTCACCTGCTGCTCGGACACGTGAACCACATCCTTGCGATGCCCCGCCACAATCTCCTGAAGCTTCTTCACCTCCTGAGTAAGTTGATTCACCAGCTCCAAATTCTCGCCAGTATCCCGATTCTTCTTCCGACGCATATTCATCGGCATAATCAAAGTCACCTATTTCCTTAATATTTTCTTCTGTCTGCATTTTCAGTAGCTGGGCGCGAAGCCCGTCCAATGTGAAGTCAGCACCAAGACGCGAGCCAGCACTTGCGGCCCGAGCATTACCTTTACCGTTTGCACCAGTCACCCGGAGCACATCACCGTTGTCATCAACAACCGCGAAAGACGAGCGCTCACGTTTGCGCTTGCCACGCCCTTTACGTGAGAAGGAAAGGTGATACTCGGGCGCAATATCTTCCATCACGTCAAAGGCAGAGTTGATACCCTTTTCGCCATCGGCGTCCAGGGCCCCAGCAACACGGTCATCTTCAAGAAGTTCATCGATGCGAGCGCGAGCAAACTCGCGCCAGTTCTCACGAGTTAATTCATCCAACGACAGCTCGGAGCCGTCAATATCAAGCCCCTTACCTTTAGCCATTCGCTCATCGCGCGAGTAGGACACCTCGTGCTGTTCCAGCACCTCCAACCCATACGACTCCATCACAGCGTCGTTGACCTCCCGGACGTGCCAAGCATTTCCAGCACCCTTCGGGGCACCGTAACCAGTAATGCGGTCGTGATTGGCTATGAGAATGTGGTTGTGAACGTGGGCAGTATCGGTGTGAGTAGCAACAATCACGTCACACCCAGGGGCCACTTCCTCCGCAAGAGCAAGCCCCGCAGAATGGGCACGTTCCACGTCACGAGGCTTATCTGGATCAAATTCATCAGGGCTGAAAGATTGAATGACGTTGATGGTCTCATTGCGACGTTGCGCAGAGGCTGCTACGCGCTCCCGAACTTCCATCGCCCACGCCATCGGATTAGAGCCACGAGGGCCAACGACAGAGAGCGCGCTTGCGCGAACTTCGCCAGCCTTCATAGCCTTACGCGTCCCCCACACGGCGTAGATAGTGGAAGCGACAGCACTCTTGGAGCGCTGCACTTTACTTACCGACATCATCAACCGCCTTCTCGATGTATTCGGCCAACCCATCGACGGCATCGGGAATCTTGCGCAACCCAGGCACCACATCATCAGACCAGCCCATGACATGAGCCATGCGGACAACCTGATTCACGTTGACACCGATGCGACGAATAGCCGCCACGGCGCGGTCGAGAGCGTCACGCATCTCGACCACTTCCCGCGACACAGGAGCCGCTGTCCCACGCTCAGTTACATCGTCAGGCAGCCTACCCGCTAACGCGGTTAGGGCCAGACGCATAACTTCGCTTTCGGTGACTCCGAGAGCCGACGCGGTGCCACGCACCACCTCGGCTTCTTCGTCACCCAGACGCACTGTCACTCGTCGCCCATTATTCATTCTTCACAACTCCTCATTCCGTGCTAGTGGGCTACCGCCCACGTACCGCCGGCCTCCAGCCGCGCGAACAGTTTCGGCCTACTTCGTGGCCCCACTGCACGCGGCTTCCAACAGGCGGGGCCAGCATCACCCTTGTCGGACAAACGACCCTCCGGGTCGTGTCCTCCAGCGGGCTGCTGGCTAGGGGTGCTCCGCCCCCTAGAACCCCTGGTTTCCGCTGACGAAGTCAGCGGTTGCTTCGCCGAAATCACTACCGTGATTTTCAGGCTCAGCGGGCGGGGTATCGTCACCCTCCTCCACGACAGTTTCACGGTCATCGTAGGAAGGCTCCTCACCCGCATCACCGTCACCGTTGGAAGGCTCTACACCCTCAACAACCAAGAAGTAAAACTCCTTCATGTTGAGGCCTTCGTACTTAGCCCAACGTGACTGAGAATCGGTCGCACCTTCACGCAAAGCCTCGCCGACAATCCGGTCGGCTTCACGTTCCGCCTCGCGCAACTTCGCGGCAAGAGCAGTCTTCTGTTCCCGCAACTTCTGCGCGCGATTAACCGAACGTTCAATCTGATTACTAGTAGCCATGATTAAAGCTCCATTTCTGGGCCCTCAGGGCCCGGTTCAGTAGATGGGTTACGAGGCACAAACCGATGCTTCGGTTTGCGCCGTTGAGGACGCGCAGCAGCTTCAGCGGCGCGCTCCTTAGACTGCTTTTCGGCTTCGCGCCGCGCACGCTTAGCGCGTGCTTCTTCGACGCCTTTGACCACCTCGTCCAGGCGCTCAAAGTCAGGAGACGCGGCCACATCTTGAGGAGCCTTCATCTCGTTGATCGCCTTGATAGCAGGTTCCATATCGGGCAAATCAGCATTGGCAATACCGCCTGCCAAGTCATTGACAAAAGGCGCGTGACTGTCACTCATTTCTTCTTCTTCCTCCCGATTCAATTTATCGACCAGGGCGCGAACTTCATCCATATTCGCGTCACGTAAAACATTCTCGCGGCGGTTCCGTTTAGACATATGGTCCCACTGAGAACGGGTGAACTCGCCGGCCCCGAGAGAGGACAACCACTCAAGTTTGTCGCCGATCGTGAGACGCGAGGACGACAACTCAGGCACATCAATCAGCCCGGCTTTATGCGCAGCTACGATTTCAGACAACAGAGCACTGCCTGCAGTGCGGACTCGACGTCCACCCTTCGATCGGTACCTACGGTCCCAGTTACCCCAATCTCCACGAGTGCGAAGACAACCCGTCAGATGAACCGCACCCGGACGATGGTTTTGAAGATGCCGGGCAATGCTGCGAGCTTTGTCGTAGTGCAACACGCTCAACCAGGGGCGGGTTGCAAACCCGCAGAGCTCGTTCCCATCAACGAACGAGGACTCGAACGTCTCAGGGACAGGCTCACGCTTGAGGTCGTAGTCAAGCGTGGATAGCTCAGGCTCCCGCGCGACCAGTACACAGTCGAGGCGGTTCTCAGAACGTGACAGATACTTGAACGATGGGAACGTCGAGTAGGGGTTGGGGATTTTCCCGGTGCGCGACAGAGCGAGGTTACGGAAATACTCCCGCTCCTCAACAGTGCCGCGCTTTACACTTTTGGGGTTCGCACACCACCCTTCGCCAGCACACCGCCGTCCTCACGCGAGACGTTCGCACGAGTAGAAAGGTTCACCAAGTCAGACTGCTGATGCTTCACTTCCCAGATCGAATCGTCGTCCGCGAGCGCAAGACGCGACTCACGGAGAATCTCAGCAAGACCGAAAAGGTCGTGCCTTTCAAGATCATCATCGGCAGTGATCACACCGTCGGTGGTTGCACTCAGAATAGAGGTCTGGTTAGAGACAGCCGTAAGCGCGGCACGCACCAACGACGTCGTCATAGCCGCGTGGTAGGGAGAAGTTACGGCAGAACCACCGATGTTCTCCATCTCTTCGGCGTAGGCATTCCAACCGTTTTGGTCAACGACGTCTTGAGCTAGCTTGCCGTAGCACGAATTGGTCGCAACCTTGATTGTCAGCTCCTGAAGAGACTTTTTCCCGTAGGTCTCCTTCGCTACAGCACGGTCGAGAACCATCTGACGAAGCGCAGGACGCAGAGACCGGGAGCGCACAACCTCACCATCTACCTCGCGGGTGAGAAGCTTGAGCGTGATGCCAGTCTGGCAAAAGACGCGAGCGCCAAGCTTCAACGCGAGGTAGACCTCGGGGCCGGCGCAGGTAGACCCGTGAAAGACACCACCGATCTCACCGTTGACACGCGCAGCGATCTCATCGAGCTGTTCGCGGGTGTAATCCCGTCCGCCAAGGTCCCGACCCTCACGGTCCAGACCATCTTCGTCGAGACGCTCGTCCTCGCCAAAGCCGCAGCCGTATGAGGTCTGAGGAAAGATCAGAGAGTTACCACGCCGCACCGGCAAGCAGGGAGTTTCGACATCGTCGGGGAAGACCCACGAAACATGTCCAACGAAAGGCGTGAGATACCCGAGCGGAAAATCATCGAGAGTCAGTTCACGCTTGTCGATGTGTTCCTTGATCACACCACCATCGGTGTAATCAGGGTCATAGATACTGGCCATCGCAGTGGGATAAGCAGACTGCAGATCCCAGTCGTACGTAGGGTAGGCATGCACACCCGGGGACGGACAAGTGTTGTAGCCACCAGCGAATGCGTCGGCCCACAAGGCGTGAGATACACACGCGTCGCCGTCAACCGGCCCCAGGCCACGAACTGCGTAGTACTCAAGCGAGTCACGGTCAGATTCCAACTCAACACCGCGAGTCTTGAGTCCTTGGAACATCCGACGGAAAATCGCGTTGCCTGGTTTACCAGAATCGACAAGAGCACTACCAATATCTCCAGAATCGATAAACCCCTCTTCCCGCCAAAACTTCAAAATCCCAGACTTGAGCGCCCGCGCACCACCAGACGAGATGGTGACCGGCGGGGTTATGTTGTAGCCCCAGACGGTGCCCAGGTAGTGGACCACAATTCGCGCATCGTTCGCTGCGTAGTCGAGGAACCGGGGCAGATCCTCGCGTGACAGCGCTTCCATGTCCTCAATGGCAGCGCCAACGTCAAGTTTTCCAACACCACACGCATCACCGAGCGCTTCCAAACTCTTATGTTCTGGAGACGCCTGATTGCGAGTGTCACGGAAGACAACACTGAAAGGAAGAAGACGCCGGAACGATCCAAACCCTGAGGTACGAACGACACGGACCGGCCGCAGGCTCACAAGCCCGCCACCAGCGGATGTAAGTTCATGCAAGATGTCATCGCACCGACGTTTTGGACGACGGAAAGCGGTCGCATCGACGTTCAGAAAATGACCGGCAAGCACGATACGAATCGAAGCACGCTTGAACAACGAATCCCGTAGACGATCCTTACCAAGCCCAGACCGCAGAATCCCGCGCGGGTCCATGTCCGAGGTACCAATTTCACCAACATCTTTAAAACCGTTGGCGTAGCGCTCGAGTTTCCCAAGCAGAGAGATCGCGTAAAAGCAGCTATCAACAAGAAGCCGCTGTCCCTCAAGGGGCATAATCACGACTTCATGTTCCGTACCGTCGAGCGGATCAATCCAACTGAATTGGTAGCTCACAATGTCGCGGCGACCCTCACAGTCGTCGCTGACGAATTCGGTATCAAAACCGATGACGAGACGCTTTTCACCACTACCCATCGCGCGGACGCTAGCTAGAGAGCCAAAGTCAACACTCGTGAAATCGTCAGCGACGTCAGTTGAACCGGTACCATTTTGGACCTGGCCATCCGGCCAGGCCAAACTGCAGCCTCGTAGGATATTTTGGCCTGATCGCGTTCGAATGGTTTGACCTGCTGTTTTACCCTCGATGTTCGAATGATCTTCATCATCATTCATTTGTTTGATGATGAGATCCGGGTCATTTTCATCCACGCGCCAGGCATTTACGCGGTGTAAAACGACGGCTAAATCGGTCAATTTTCCACGCTGGTCCGACTGGAAATCGACCAACCGGGTGTCCCAACCGACAGCATCATTTTCGATTTGTTCGTAACGTTCACGAATCTCCGGTGATACATTGACAACTGAAGCATCTACGCTCCAGCTCTCACGGTTCACAGCGGTGGGGGCCGTTCCCTTTTGCATTATGCACCACCGCCGACAGCGCGAGCGCGGGTGAAATCGTCGAGGTCGGTGACCGCGTACACGACAGATCGACCGAGACGAGAGTAGCGAGGGCCTTCACCCTGGTAGCGCCAATGTTCGAGCGTTCGGCGCGACAGACCGAGATAGACAGCAGCTTCTGTAGTTTTCAGAAAAGCCGGGGACATAAAAAATCTCCTGGGATAGCAAAGCTATCCGGCAGGAGGTAACGCCTTCCCGGTTTCTATGTGTGGCGGTCTACGGTTCCCGTGCTCAAAAATTGCTTTACGTGGGTGCGACCCACTACCACTAAGTTCCTGTCAGCCTCGTACACGAGATTACCTTGCTTAGGGGCGCGATGAGCGACATCTCCGGATGTTACCGGCATGTGTACGATTTAGTTTCTTAGCGTCTTAGAAAGTTCTCTAGCAAAAACAAGAACTTATGCGCAGTGCCTACTGTAACGCACTTACCTTTACGATGCAAGTACCTTCCAACCCGGATCATAAAGTACGTTAAAGGGTATGAGCACTACAGCGAAAACCCGGATCGAACCGGGGCATACATCGATCGACCGAGCCACACCGAGAAAGACGAAAACCGGATACCAGCTGGACTGGTCAGTCCGATTACACGACGGCAGGATCATACAACGACGGTCGAAGGCAAAGACGAAAGGCGAAGTACGCGCACGCGCACGGCGCAAAGCCGACGAGCTGTTGTCTACAACCTCAACAGAGTGGACACCGCGTACACCGATGAACGTGTACATCGAGAAAGTCACACGGCCGAAAATCGAAGAGTCGTCGCAGCTCAAAGACCTATCAAAACGGCGTTATCTCGCATCGCTCAACCTGGTCGCGGCTGAACTCAAGGGCTACAGCGTTTTTGACGCGATGCAGTTCAGGGTGTTAGAGCGCACACTACAAGCGATCGCGCGCACACATCCGGGCAGCGTATCGAGTGCGAGAACCATACTTTCTACCTACATTGCCGACGCGCTGGTCCGCGACGGAGTCATTTCAGGCAACCCCATACGCGGGGCAAGGCTCGACATCCGAGCACAGGGGAAGGCCGGAGAAGGTGGTCGTAGAACACTCACTAACGGTGAATACGACGCGGTTGTACAGCACTTACTAGCGCGTGACGTTTCGGGACCGCTGATCGAGCCAAAGAAGGGCGGTGCGCGACAATCAACGATGAACGCGCATGCGCGTATCACACGGCTAACACTGCTACAAGCAGTGACCGGCCTGCGCATCTCCGAAGCTAACCGGCTGCGGTGGAAGCACGTCGAAGACGACGGCGAGAACGTCATCATCAACGCGACGCGCGACATTGTTAAGGGGCGTCAGGGCAAAGAAAAAGGGCGCTATATCCCTATCCTGAGAGCCGACGTGACGGACTACTTGAGACAGCATCGCGAAGACGACGAGCGGTACGTAGTGGGGTCACCAACAACGACGGCGAAGCCGTGGGACGCGACCAACGCCGACGACAAGGTACCGGAGCTGTATCGTCAGATAGCCGACGAGACGGGCGTGACGATCCTTGTAGACCTGCGCAGTCATTCGTGGAGAGCGACGCTACACGGTGTGTACGCGGACGTAATGGACGCTAGGACACGGGCGGACATTTTCGGTCACACGGAGCAAGTCGCAGACGAGTATTACAACGACCGGGCCAACGTGGAAGCACTGATCCGCGCGACCGCACAAGCGAGGTCGTAGCGCTCAGTAGACGTACGTAGAAGTACGCTAAAAAGTACGTTTAAACCCTCAGTAACAGTACGTAGCAACACGTACATAGCCGTACGAAAAACGATTGAGACCTGCTACTACTTTCCAATACGTACAGGTACTGAAGTTATGCGTCAAGACCCTGGGTGTCGCGGGTTCGAGTCCCGTCAGCCACCCCAAATGCCCGAGCCTTGCGCTCGGGCTTTTTCAGTTTTCGGCCTGCAGGCTCGCCAGCAGCTCCTCCGAGCGGGACCGACCGTCCACATCTGGCATGTCTCCGGTCACCACAAACTCGCTTACGCCCAGCCGCTTGCCGACGCCCCTAAGCTCCTCCCCCACTTCCCTCACCGTTCCCCACACGTCATGGGCCAGCGCTTCCTCAATGCGCCGGCGCTGCTGCCCCGTGAGCGCATCCATATCCAGCTCCCCTGCAGGCCGCAGGGCCGCGAACTCGCCGGTGGATTGCGCGAGTACCTTGGCATAGGCTTCCGGTAACAACAGGTCACGGGCGGCCGCGGGCGTATCGGCAACGGCGATATTGAGCGAGGAGATGATAGGCGGGGCGTCGGCAAGCGCATGCTCCCGATACACCCGCGCGGCCGCCTCCTGCGTGGCCACCGGGCCGCCCAAAATGACGCCGAGCCCCATCTTGGCCGCAACCATGGCCGATCGAAAGCCCGCCAACACGTAGATCGGCGTGCCCGCATACTCCGGCCGCACCGTCACCGCCTCCTCGCCGCGCAGGTAGCGCAACAGCGTCGCCAGTTCCGCCTCAAAGCGCTGCTTTACCTCGGCCGGGTCGCCCTGGCGCAGTGCCCGCCGCACCGGGCCGGTAAAGCCGACGGAGGAACCAATTCCAATATCGATGCGCCCGGGATACAGTGCCTCGAGGAGGTTTATCTGCTCCGCCACCAAAACGGCGGGTGATTCAGCAGCATGATGCCGGCCGTGCCCACCCGAATGCGCTGCGTGCGCGCCGCCACGTGGGCTGCCAACATCCCCGGCTGCCCCGCCGGAATGCCCGGCACGCCATGATGCTCGGCCACCAGAAATCGCCGGAAACCAAGCCCCTCCACGTGCCGGGCGTGCTCAGCTACCTGGTCCAACGGCCCGGCCGCCCCGCGGTCTAAAACAGAAAAGCGCATGGCCACCACTGTAGCCATGCGCTCATCGCCTGCGCCGCTCTTGGGCGCTACTGATTGGCGTCCGCGTTGCCCTTAGACCACTCGTCCCAGGACATATTCCAGTCACCCAGGCCATCCAGTGCATTAAGCGTTTCACCGTAGGTATTGAACACGCGCACCACGTCGCCGCGCTTCATGGTCTCCTGGAACCACTGGGCGGCCTCCGGCGTCACGTTAATGCAGCCGTGCGAGGTATTGGTATTGCCCTGCGCCCCTACGGACCACGGAGCGGAGTGAACATAGATGCCGGAATAGGACATCTGGGTAGCCCAGTCCACCATTGTGCGGTAGCCACCCGCGGAGTGGGAAAGGCCGAAGGTCTCGGAGTCCATCAGCAGCTGCGGGTGCTCATCGCCAATGATGTAGCGCCCATTCGGCGTATCGTACTGATAATCGCGACCCAACGAGACCGGGATGGCGCGCAAGAACTTCTTATTCTTAAAGACCTTCATGGTCTTGGTGGCGTTATCGATAATCGCCACGGTGCGGTCACCGATGGTGAAATTGGTCTTGGCGTTCTCGCCGCCGTAGATTCCGCCGCCTAGGTCCTTGCCGTACTGGTCCACCTTCACCTCAACCTTGGTGCCTGGCTCCCAGTACTCCTTTGGACGCCAGCGCACCTCCTGGTTGTTGACCCAGTAGAAAGCGCCCTTAACCTCAGGGTTAGTGGTGACAGTAATGGTCTTCTCGGCCGCCTTGCGGTCCGTAATCGGCACGCCGAAGTTCACACCAATGACCTGGCCGACGCCCACCTCAGAGTCCGGGATCGGGGTAAGCGAGACCTCGGCAACGCCCGCTGCTTGCGGGGTGGAAAAGCTGAGTTTCTTCTTGTTGCCATCCACATCGGAGGCCACGATGGAATAGGTGTGGTTGTAGCCCAGGTCCTCCGCCGTAGACCACGTCTTGGCGTCCTTGGAGAGCTTTTCTTTGACTTCCACGCCCAGTTCATTGGTCATGGTGACGCTCTTGAGCTTGCCGGTGGTCTTCACGGTGACGGGCTTAGACGGATCCACGTTCTTCGCGCCGTCTTTCACGGAAGCCTTCAGACCGTCCTTTTTCTTTTCGGACTCTTTGCCACCATCCTTCGCGCCGTTCGCGCTTGCGGCGGTGGATTCTTGGTCAGCGGCCTGATTCTCGGCAGAGGAATCAGAGGAGCAGGAGGCGGCGGCTAGGGAAATGCACGCAACGCCCGCGGCCGCGATGAGGCGGCGCGCACTAGGGAGGGAATGTTTCACTGAGTTGCCCTTAGACACGTATTTGCTGCTTTCAAAGACCAATTTAGATTAGCGTCTCGCTCCAGCAATTACCAGAAGCCACTTCAGGCATTAACCAATTCGTTATACACTCCTAAAAACATGCGATGACCAGGCGATTTTACACTTTTCAAGAATGGCTGCTAGAGTATCTACTCGTTGCACAGAGAGCCACACGGCAGGAAGTCAACAATGCGCCATTAGCTCAATTGGCAGAGCAACTGACTCTTAATCAGTGGGTTCGGGGTTCGATTCCCTGATGGCGCACCACTTAAAAATTTAAATTAAAAAATTAGGCCGGGCAATCGCCCGGCCTTTTTGCTATTTCACCCGCAGCGGGGCAATGAGTGGAGCACCGCCATGCTGGACGACGTCCGCCTCTACCCCATACACACCTTCCACAAGCTCCCCCGTAAGAACGTCTGAAGGCGTGCCCTGAGCGCGAATATGGCCCTTCTTAAGCACCACTAGCTGATCGCACATGCGCGCAGCCAGGTTGATGTCGTGAATGGCCACCAGGCCCAGGCTGCCATCGCGCTTCGCCTTGGCACGCACCTCGTCCAGCACGAAGATCTGGTGATGCAGGTCGAGGGCGGACGTGGGTTCGTCGAGAAGCATGAGGCCTGGGTTGCCCACCAACATCTGCGCCACCGCCACCAGCTGGCGCTGTCCGCCGGAAAGCTCGTTGAGGTAGCGCGAGGCAATCGCGTCCAGCCCCAGCGAGTGCAGCACCTCGCCGGTGCGCGTAATCGGGTCCTCGCAGGCCTCACGGCGCGCAGAGATCAGCACGGCTTCAAACGCCCGCAGCGCGGCCGTGCTCGTGAGATCCTGCGGCACGTAGCCGATGAGCTGCCGGCGGCGCTTGCCGCGCGGGGCCGTGCCATCGACGCGGAAATCCACGTCTCCGTCGCAGCCGCGGTGCACGCCGGCCAGGGACTTAATGAGCGTGGTCTTGCCGGAGGCATTCGGCCCCAACAATCCCACCAGCTGCCCGCCGTGGAGTTTTTCCACATCCACGGACTCCAGCACGCGGTGTTTGCCATAGGCCGCACTCAGCCCGGAAATAGTCAGTTCTACGTCCACAGTGCCCTCCTTCGGGTCATAACGATGGCAATGAAGAATGGCACGCCCAGAAGCGAAGTAACGATACCAATGGGAATGGCCAGGCCCGGCTTAATCATCAGGCTCACCGCATGCGCGGCACACATCACGGCCGCGCCCGCCGCCATGGAGGCCGGCAAGAAGTAGCGCTGGTCCTCGCCCACCAGCATGCGGGCGATGTGCGGGCCCACCAAGCCAATGAAGCCGATGATGCCGGCGAATGCCACGGTGGTCGCCGCAACGAGCGAAACCACGATGAGCACTACTACGCGCAGACGGGAGGTATTGATGCCCATGGCGGTAGCGCGGGCGTCGCCAAGCCGCAAGGCAGTAAGGCGCCAGCCCAGCGCCCATAGGATGGGCAGGGCGATAATCAGCACGGCCGCCAGTACGCCGTTGGCCGCCCAGTTGGCGCGAGTCAGAGAACCCATGGACCAATAGACGATCTGCTGCAGCGCCTCGGCCGAAGACCGGTATTGAATAAGCGCCAGCATGGCTTGGAAGAAGAACACCAAACCGATGCCCAGCAGCACCATAGTTTCCGCCTTAGCGCCGCGAATAACGGCCGCAATCACGATGATCGCGGTGGCTACCGCGGCCGAAAGCCACGCCACCAACGCGAGATTGAACTGCGGCTGCGCAATCAGCTGCCATTTGAGCACGATGGAGCTGGCGCCGCCAAACGCGGCGGCCGCCGAAATGCCCAGCGTGAAGGGCTCGGCCAGCGGATTATTGAGGATGGTCTGCATCTCTGCGCCGGCCAAAGACAGCGCCATGCCGATGAGCACGGCCATCACGGCCATGGGCAGGCGCAGCTGCCACAGCACCGTGCGCGTCTGGTCATCAAGCCCCGCGGGATTCACGATGCCCTTCATGACCTCGGCCGGGCTGATATCAATCGCGCCCACAAAGTTGCTGATAATAAAGGCCACGGCCGCAATCAGCGTCAGGCCCGCAACGATGCCGATGCGTTGCCAGGTTAACCTCTTATGTTGCCGCGCGAGGGCGGCTACCTCTGCGCCCTCCATTAGTTGGTGCTAAAGAAGGTTCCCTCGCCAGAGATCGGCGAGTACTTTTCTTGCGCATCCATCCACTGCTTGGCGACGTCCATATCGGCATACGCCTCCGGGTCGATCCACTCGGCCACCTGCAGCAGCGCCAGGTAGTTAAACGGCGAATCATAGAACTGGTGCCACATGCTGTGGAAGTGGTGTTCCTTGACCGCGCGCAGCTTATCGAAGCCGGCCTGCTTGCCCGGCAGCTTAGCCACGCTGCCCTTGGCTTCCTTTTCATCGATGCCATAACCGACGGCCGCATAGCCGACTGGGTGGCCCTCATCGTCCTTCATATCGGACCAATCGCCACCGGTGGCAATGATCATGTCCGGGTCGGCTTCTAGGACCTTTTCCGGGGTGATTGTGCCGGACTCGCCCGGGATGATTTCATCGGCAATATTCTCGCCGCCGGCCGCGTTGACCAGCTGGGAAATATTGGAATCGTTCCAGGAACCGCAGCAATCGGAAACGCCGGCCGAGCGCCAGACGAAGGTCTTTGGCTTATCCTTAACCTTCTCCGCGCGCTCCTCTACCAAGTCCACGGTCTTTTGCCAATCCGCGTTAAATTCCTCAGCGCGATCCTCTTGGCCAAAGATCTCGCCGAAGATGTCCATAGTCTTGGGCGTACTCTCCAGCGGGTCGCGGCGGAAATCGGTGACCGCATACTTCAAGCCAGCTTGGTCCATCTTGTCGGTCAGACCAGCTTCGCGAGAGGCATCATATTGATCCAGCGAGAGGACAATGAGGTCCGGGTCTAGGCTCACGAGTTTTTCCACGGTGACATCGCCCTTGGTAAAGCCGCCGATCTCTGGAACCTCGTTTACGGACGGCAGTTCCTTTTCCAGCGCCTTGTAGTAATCCGGCACGTTCTGCTTGAGATCCGTTCCGATGCCAACGACCTTGTCCAGTGGATTATCGGGGTCGAGTACACCGGTAGCAAAAATCGATCGGCCCTCCCCCAAAATCACACGATCGGGAGCCTTATCCAGTTCCACGTCACGGCCGATGATATCGGTGAAGGAGAACTCAGCATCGCCGCTGGAGCCGCCAGTTACTTCCTCAGCTGCGCCGCAGCCGACGAGTGCGGTTGCCGATGCCGCCACAACCGCCATTACCTTGAAGGTGGTATGAGCCATTTTTAGTCCTTGGTCGTTGGATGCCCTCGCAGTTAACGCAAAGGGCCTTACATAGGACATCCTAACCTGATTAAGTAAGGTAACCCAAACCTAAACGGGTTCGCCGTTGATCGCGTAGTCTTCCGGCTCGCCCTTGGGCACCTCGGTTCCGTCCGACATGGTGCGATCTTCCAGCTCTCCATCCGGATCCACGATGGCGATATCGAAGCCAGACTCGCGGATTCGGCGTAGCCCCTCCTTCAGCATGCGCCGGCCCATGCGGTTCGTGCCCGTAATATGCGATAGCTCGAGCACCACCGTGCCCTCGCCAAAATCCGACTCCATCAACTCGTACAAGATGGTCTCGGCCGCGTTGAAGTTGATTAGGCCCTGCAGGTAGATCACGGTCAGCTCCGCATCCTGCTCCACCTTGCGCACCGGGTTCACGCCATAGCGCTCGTCCGTAGACATCAGGTGCAGGCCCATGTCCTTCGACAGCAGCTTGAACGCATCCACCCCGCGCACTGAGTTGCCTTCCTTGTTCAGCCGCGGCGAGAATGTCGCCACGCCCAACTGGCCCGGCAGCGTGCCCAGCAGGCCACCCGAGACGCCCGACTTCGCCGGGATACCCACCTCGGCCATCCAGCGGCCGGCGCCGTCATACATGCCGGCCGAGCTCATCACCGATAGCGTCAACCGGCACACGTCCGCGTCTAAAATTTTGTCGCCCGTCACTGGCTGCACGCCACCGTTCGCCAACGTTGCCGACATCACGGCCAAGTCCCGCACCGTCACTACAATCGAGCACTGCTCAATATACGTTGACACCGCGTCGTGGGCCTCGTCCTGGATGATGTCGTAGTTGCGCAGCATGTGCGCCAGCGAGAGGTTGCGTTCGCTGACTTCCAGCTCGGAGGAGCGCATGGCGTCGTCGATAAGCAAATCGCGCCCCGCCAGCCGCGAAAAATAGGTGCGCAGGCGCTCCACGCGCGCGGCAGGCTCCGAATCCACGCCATTAATCAGCTGCGTGACCGCAATCGCGCCCGCATTAATCATCGGGTTGACCGGCCGGTGGTCATCGCGGTTGAGCGAAAGCTCGTTGAAGGCCTCGCCCGAAGGCTCCATACCCACAATCTCGCGCACCGCAGATAGTCCCAGCTCCTGCAGGGCCAGCGCGTAGACAAAAGGCTTGGACAGGGACTGAAGGGTAAATTCCACCTCATCATCGCCCGCGGAATAAACGTGGCCGGTGGTGGTGCACATCGCGGCGCCGAGGTATTCGGGCTCCGCCTTGGCCAGCTCCGGAATGTAGTCCGCCACGGCACCGTCGCGATTATCGCGCACCTTGGTGAGGATTTCCTGCAAATAAAAAGGGATTGGTGTCTTCATCCCAACCCAGCCTACGAAAAAAGTCCCCGCGGTGTGCGGGGACTTCACAATTAGTGGCGCTCGGACAGCAGGCGCTGCAGCTCCTTCAGGTCGCTCTTGCGGCGGCGAGAGCGGAAGACCGAGAAAGCAATCAGGCCAACCACAGCGGCACCGACGCCGCCTAGGGCCATCTGCACGTTGCGGTCCTGCAGCTTATCGGTGGCCGCGGTCTTAGCCTCGTTGGCAAAGTTCTGCGGCTTGCTGCGCTGTGCCAACTCGTCCAGGGTGCCGGCCAGCTGGCGGCGGGTGCGCTCGATATCGCGCTGAATGTCTTCAATATTGCGTGCCACGAAGTTCTCCTCTTAACTTAGGTTCGCTCTTAACGGGGTCATTCTACCCCGCCGCCCCAAAAGCGTGCAGCCCGGGCGGTAAGTAAGGTGGAAACCATGACTGAAAACCGTTTGAACGTTGGAGATACCGCCCCTGCTTTTGCGCTTGCCGACGACGCCGGAAACACCGTTTCCCTCGCCGATTACGCAGGCCAGCGCGTACTGGTCTACTTCTACCCCCGCGCCAATACCCCGGGCTGTACCAAGGAAGCCTGCGATTTCCGCGATTCCCTGGAACAGCTCAATGATCTCAATATTGCCGTCGTAGGCATCTCGCCAGATAAGCCGGAGGCACTAGCGAAGTTCCGCGCGGACCACGAGCTGAACTTCCCGCTGCTTTCGGATCCGGATAAGTCTGTCATGACCGCCTACGGCGCGTTTGGGGAAAAGAAGAACTACGGCAAGGTGGTCCAGGGCGTTATCCGCTCCACCTTCCTGGTCGAGCCGGATGGCACCATCGGCCAGACGCACTACAACGTCAAGGCCACCGGCCACGTTGCCCGCGTGATGAAGGGGCTTAGCTAGCGCGTGGGAGAGATTCTGCTACCGCGGCGTCGGCCAGCGCAGGCGCGCAGTCGCGAGCGCTTCGAGCGCATTCTGCAGGCCGCCCGCGCCGTGCTTGTCGACGTCGGCTTTGAGTCCTTCACCGTCGACGAAGTCGCCCACCGCGCCGGGGTGCCCATCGGCACGCTGTATCAGTTCTTTGCCAATAAATACGTGCTTGTCTGCGAGCTCGACCGCCAAGACACGGCCGCCAGCCGGGCCGAAATCGAGCGCTTCTCCCGCCGCGCCCCGGCCGCGCAGTGGCCCGATGTGCTGGATGAAACCATCGATCACCTGGCGCGCATGTGGCGCGACGATCCCTCCCGGCGCGCCGTGTGGCATGCCGTGCAATCCACCCCCGCCACTCGCGCGACGGCCGCAGATACCGAGCGTCAGCTGCTTTTCCCCTTGTCAGAAATCCTCTCCCCGCTCGCGCCGTCCATGAGCGATGACGAACACATTGACCTAGCCGGCTTCCTTATCCACAACGTCGTCTCGCAGCTCAATGACGCAACTGCGGGCGACCCAGGCGACTTTGACGCCGTGGTTGTAGAGATTAAGCGCATGCTCGTTTCGTATCTATTTGCCATTGCGGCCCACTGGGGCAGTTGACGCTTAAACAAGTTATCCACAGCTGCGGACGTCTTCGCCTTGGCTCGCCCGCCAGCTCTGCTTAAAGTTGCAGCCATGAGCGCACTTAAGGCCTATGCCACCCATATTGCCTCGGCGATGGACATCCTCGCCGAGGCCCACGGCATGTCTGAGCGCGCCCTTCTCGAGATGGGCTTGCCGGACGTCGAGGCCCGCGACCTCCGCGCGCTGGCCGCGGTCTACTTCGGCCCGACCGGCTTCAGCCGCAAGCAACGCCACGCAGCCGCAGCCGCCCGCCACCACGACCTCGTAACGCTCAAGCTGATTGAAAAGTACGTCTCCCGGGTGCGCGCTAAGCGTGAGGCGTGGGACCTGCGCGTGGAGCTGTGCCGCCTGCGTGGGCCGGCTTCCGAAATCGCCCGCCGCGCTAAGCAACGCCTGCGCGAACTTCGCCCGCGCCGCATGCCACCCCGCGAAGGCGTCCAACTCCTTCGCCGCCCGAACGGACCGTGGACTATGCGGATTACCGCGCCCTCGGCCTTCCTTGCCGAATTCGACGCCGCGCTCGACCCCGACCGCCCACTCGATTCCCTCCGCGACCTACTTCGCGGCACCGGCGCGCCCTCCGCGCGCACCACCACCAACGTCATCATCCCGCTCAACGCCCTAGACCAAATCCTGGACGGCGACGGCGAGGAAGTCACGCTGCGCCTTACCAATGGCGCCACCATTTCCGGCGCCGAGCTCGTCGAACGCACCTTCACCGAGCACGGCCTCGCCACCCTTATCCACCCCGTCAAGGGCCCAGTCAACCTGTATCGCACATCACGTTACGCCACCGAGAAACAGCGGCAGATGGCCGCGGCCGAAAATCCCACCTGCCCGTGGCCGCCGTGCAACCATCCGGCGGACAAGGCCCAGATCCATCACCTCAAGGCGTGGAAGCACGGCGGGTTGACCAATATGGAGAACCTGACCGTGTGCTGCCCCTACCACAACGGGGTCAACCAGGATGATCCGAATGCCCCGCCGCTGCGCGGGCGCCTTGCCCGGGTCAATGGCAAGGTCCGCTGGGTTCGTTAGCGCTGCCTCTGCGAGGTAGCGCTACTCGGCGTGCTCTAAAAAGTCCGCGTAGACTTCGGCGGCTACCCGCGCGAATTCGGCGGGCGTCATGCGGGCCATGCCCTCCGGCAGGCTGCCCCACAGCGGGCAGCCGGTCACCTGCGGCATCTCCTCGAGGTTCAGTCGGGTAGCTAAATCCGGATCGGCCGGCAGCGAGCCACCAATCAGCCCGAGCACCTCGATTCCGTGGCGTTGCGCCTCGCGCACAGTCAGCTCGGCCGCGTTGAGGCTTCCTAGGCTGAGGGAGGTGACGATGAGGAGCCTATCGGCGACGTCGGCAAGCGTATAGGCGTCCGCCAGACGCACGAGCAGCCCGCCGGCGCCTTCAACAAGCACCACGCGGCCGGGCGCGTCAAGGGCGGCAATCCACTCCTTGAGTTCCTGCAGGCCGGGTTGGTCCATGCCGGCCCGGCGCGCAGAAAGGTTTGGCGCCAGCGGCTCCGGGAAGCGCACCATCTCGGTGACCTCCACGCCTGCCAGCTTGCCGACGGTCACCGCATCCCCCTTCCCCTCCGGCTCCCCCGTCTGCAGTGGCTTAGCGTAGACAACCTCACGGCCGCGCTGCTTGAAGGCACTGGCGAGCGCGGCCGTGGCCACCGTCTTGCCGACGTCCGTGTTCGTCCCCGTCACGTAAATAATCACTGTCGTCCTCCTGCTACCGCGGCGCGCACGCCGCGGCACATCTGGGTTACTTCGTCGGCGGTGCTGATAAACGGCGGCATGATATAAATCAGTCGGCCGAACGGGCGCAACCACACGCCCTGTTCCACGGCCGCGGCCGTCGCAGCGGCCATATTTACTTCGCGTTCCATTTCCACCACGCCGATGGCACCAAGCACGCGCACATCCGCTACCCCCGGCTCCTCGGCTAGGTCTGCAAGCCCGCGCTGCAGCTGCTTTTCGATGCCCGCTACCTGCTCGCGCCAGTGCCCTTCCACAATGAGCGCAGTCGCCTCGGCCGACACGGCGCAAGCGAGCGGATTAGCCATAAACGTCGGCCCATGCATCAACGCGCGCGGGCGCATTCTCTCGGACACCTTCGCGGTAGCGAGCGTGGCGGCCATGGTCATAAACCCACCGGTCATCGCCTTGCCAACGCACATAATATCCGGCACGACGCCGGCTGCTTGGGTAGCAAAAAGGTCGCCAGTTCGGCCGAATCCGGTGGCGATTTCGTCGGCGATGAGCACGATACCGTGGCGGTCACAGATATCCCGGGCCCCGCGCACCAGCTCGTGGTCATGAAAGCGCATGCCTCCCGCACCTTGGACTACAGGTTCAATGACTAGGGCCGCGACCTCCTCAGTGATGCACGCTTCCAGCTCGTGCAGATAGGTTGCGCGCTCGGCCGGGCTAGCTCCGCGGGTAGGCGGCGCTGGGGCGAAAATCTGGCGCGCTAAGGTGCCAGTCCACATCGAGTGCATGCCGCCTTCAGGATCGCACACGCTCATCGCCGCGAAGGTATCGCCGTGATACCCCGATCGCCACGTCAGCATCTTGGTGCGCTCGGGGTGCCCTAGGCCACGGGCGTACTGTAGCGCCATTTTGATGGCTACTTCTACCGATACAGATCCGGAGTCCGAATAAAAGACCTGTTCGAAATCACCCCGGGTCAGTTCCATGAGGTTGCGGGTAAGCCGCGCGGCAGGTTCGTGGGTGAGCCCGCCGAACATGACGTGGCTCATTCGCTCGATTTGTGCGGCCGCTGCTGCTTTGAGTCGCGGGTGTCCGTGGCCGTGGGCGGCGGCCCACCAGGAAGACATGGCGTCGATAAGCGTGGTGCCATCCGCAAGCGTTAGATGGACGCCGGCGGCCGAGTCCACCACAAGCGTTGGCTCGCCTGGCTCGGCGTAGGGGTGCCAAATGTGTCGCGCATCGAGAGCGGCAATATCCTCCGCTGAAATATCCATGATTTTAGGTCTATCACAGACTTTCGGCCGTTATAGTGCTTTTATGACAATTATTAAACAGCGTTCAATCCGGCGTCTACCGGCGGCTTTACCAGCAGTCGCCGGAATTGAAATGTGGGAGCGCTTTAGCTTCTACGGCATGCAAGCCATCCTCGCCTACTACCTCTATTCCACCTCCGGCGGGCTCGGCATGGACCAAGCACAGGCCACCGCGCTTGTCGGCACATACGGTAGCCTGCTCTATCTGTGCACGTTCGTAGGCGGGTGGGTCAGCGACCGGCTCTTGGGCGCCGAACGCACGCTCCTTGCCGGCGCGGTTCTGCTCATTTGCGGGCACTTTTCGTTGTCCTTGGTGCCTGGCGCGGCAGGTCTCGTAGCCGGGCTTTTGCCGCTTGCACTGGGCTCAGGCCTGCTCAAGACAGCAGCAATCACCATTCTGGGTGCGGCTTTTCCTCCCGCGGCCGGCGCACGAGATGGCGCCTTCCAGATCTTTTATCTAGGGATTAATATCGGCGCCCTACTCGGGCCAATGCTTACTGGCTGGCTGGCACAAGAATACGGTTACCACGCTGGCTTCCTCGCGGCCGCGATCCTCATGTGTTGCGGGTGCGCCCTCTACGGCACGCTGCGCCGGCGGGTAGTTGCGGAATTCGATTCGCGGCCGCCCAACCCCACCACCACACCGGGCAGGGCCGCGGCGATAGCGTTGGCGGCCGTCGTGGGCGGCGTCGTCGTTGCGGTGACTGTCTCGCCAGATAAGCTGGCCGTGCTTTTGCTCCTTACCACGATCACGGCCGCCCTCGCTCTCTTCGCCAGCATGCTGCGGTCGCCGCGGGTCAGCGCGCCGGAGCGGCGGAAGGTCGTGGCATATATTCCGCTGTTTTTCTGCTCTACGGCCTATTGGACCCTCCAACCGCAGATTTACGGCGTGCTAGCCGTGTACTCGGATCAGCGTGTAAACCGCATGGTAGGCGGATTTGAGATTCCAGCGGCGTGGACGCAATCGCTCAACCCCCTGTTCATCTTGGTGTTGTCCCTCCCATTGGCTGCTGGCATGGCCCGATGGGCTCGCTCGCGACGTCTATTGATGGCCGTAGGCATCATGGTGGCTGGTTCCGGAATGTTTGTGCTGTTGCCGTTCGTCGGGGGCGGAGAAAACTCAACGCCGTTCGCGGTTTTAGCCTTGACCATCTTCTTGATGTCGCTCGGCGAGCTATTCATCGGACCAGTGGGCATGGCGGCATCGGCCGCGCACGCACCACGGGCCTACGCGACGCGCTTTTCAGCCCTGTACTTTCTCACCATGGCCATCGGCACCTCGCTGGCGGGAACACTATCGACGCTCTATGACCCTTCCTCGGCAGATGCGGAGCGGAACTACCTACTTATTGTCGGAATCGTCCCCGTCGCACTGGGGCTCATGCTCTTGGTCGGCCGAAAGGACGTCGTGGACGAGGTTTCGGGCGGCGTCTAAGGTATCGGCTCCTGAGGTAGCTTGGGTGTCAGTGGAGAAAATCTGACACTCGTGATCCGGCACAACTTCCGCGCGGCGGGTTATGCCACGCTGCGCGGTATAGGCGTCAAAGAGGTTATCGATGCTCAGGACTAGTCCTCGTTCTTCAGTTGTTCGCGCAGCTGCTGAAAGTACTCGCGGGCAGCCTGGGGCTGCGCGGTGGAGTGTTGGCCCTGCTGCGGCTGCGGCACTTCCTGCTGGTTCTCGGAGCGTTGCTGCTCAGCACGCTGGGAAGCGGCGATGGCTTCGCGCTTAGCGCGTTCGGCCTGACGCTTAGATTCGCGCTCGATTTCTTCGGCGCGAGAAGGCTTCTTAGGCTGCGGGCGACGGCGCTGGGACGGCTCCTCGGCGGAGTCGAGGGCGCGGTTGGCCATGAGCACGTCGCGCATGCCGCTGAAAAGATCGCCCATCCCCTGCGGGTTGGAAGGCATGTAAAGAACGGACGCCTGGCCGTTATGGGAGACGTCGACCATTGCGTCGAGGTACTGGGAAACCAGCATGAGGGCTTCGGGGGATTCTTCCACGCCGGCGTCGCGAAGCATCTCGTACTGCTGGGCAATCCCCTCGACGATTTCCTTACGCTGGTCGGCGACGCCGCGGCCCTGCAGCTTCTTCGCCTCGGCCGCGCCCTCGGCCTCCTTGACCACGCGGATCTTCTCAGCCTCTGCCTGGGCGACGGCCGCTTCGCGCTCGCGCTGCGCCGCGTTAATGGAGTTCATGGACTCGCGCACGCGGGAATCGGGGCGAATATCGGTGACCAGAGTATTGACAAAGTTCCAGCCGTACTCGGCCATGTTGTCGCGCAGGGAGGCCGCAACATTGCGGGCGATGGTGTCCTTGGAAGAGAAGGAATCATCCAGGTTCATATTCGCCACGGAAGAGCGAACATTGTCCTGCACGTAGGCCACAATCTGCTGCTCGTGGTTGGAGAGCATGTAGTACGCCTCGCGCTCGCGACCCTGGACTACCTCGTACTGCACGGCAACAGGGATTTGGACGAAGACATTGTCCTTCGTCTTGGTCTCCACCATCACGTCCAGCTGCCGCACCTGGAGCGAAATCTTATCGCGGACGCGGTCTATCCACGGCATTTTAAAGTGCAGGCCAGCATGCGCCACCTTTTGGAATTTGCCCAATCGCTCCAGAATGGCAGCTTCGCGAGTGCGAACGATGAAATAACCATCGAAGAGCGTTCCCAAGATAATCAGCAGGATAATGACTAATACTATGGTGGCAATCATTGAGTCTCCCTAAATGTCGTAATGATCACTAATATTTTCGCATAGGAAATAGCGAAATGCTAGTGATCGTCGATAAGCGAAAAGAGCTTCCCCAAGATGGTCGCACCATCCTCGCGAATGCCGTTGTGCTGGAACTCATTGTTAATCCACGGCCGCAGGTCTCCCAGGTGCGCGGCCGTAGCCAAGGACTCCTCGAGAGGGACGAAAATATCATCGACGTAGATGGCCGCGGCCGTGGTGGGCACCTCGCCCAACGCATAGGGCGGGGAGAATTCGTGGCGGGCGAGGCCATGGGCGGCGTCGGCAAACGCGTGCAAGGCCGGGTCCTCGTCGAACTGCCAGGGGAAAATGTGCTCGCCGGTCAGCCAGGTGCCGACCTCAGCAAACTCCGGAAATTCCTCGCGCACGCGGTGCGCCGCCCAGTTCGTAGCGGCCTGGCCACCGGCGCCGCCGTAAATCGACTCATGGATTGCGGCGTACAACGGAGCATCCGCAAAGCTCACGCGCTGGCCGACGTCCGCCAGGAAATCACCCCGCAACCGCTTCTCCCCCGCTACGGTGCGGAAGGGCTCTTCCAGCAGATAGGCCAGCGAATCAAAGCCGGTGCCGCGGCCGAGCTCGATGCCGATAGTGCGAAACCGCAGTGCGGACAAGCGCTCACCGGTAGGAAGCCGCTCATCAGAATTGTCCAGGTGGGAAATGATCTCCTCGATACGGCCCTGTGCCCACGGGAATTCGCGGTAGAAACGCTGCTGGCGGGCCTTGAGCTTGCTGAAAGTAGCGCGGTAGAGCTCGTCCGCACCCTTCAACGTGGGGATGCCGCCGGTGAAGAAAGCATACTCGACGCGCTCGGGCGCCTGGGAAAGGTAGGCGGTGATGCAAAAGCCGCCGAAGGATTGGCCGAACAGCGACCATTTCTCGAGTCCGAGGTGCTCGCGCAGGCGCTCGGCATCGCGGACGATATTGTCTTGGCGCAGCAACGCCAAGTGCTCTGCAGTGCGCTCTGCGGCCGGGCTAAGCGCATCAATGCGGTGCGAGCGGCCGGTGCCGCGCTGATCCATGAGGATAACGCGGTAGCGCTCCAGTGCCTTGCCAATCAGCCCCGTAGGCGCCAATGGCCGAGGCGCCGGGAAACCGGGACCGCCCTGCAGGTAGAGCAATGCGGGCAGGTCCTCTCCACCGGGCGGGATTATTTCGCGGGCGTAGAGCCCAAAAGTCCCGTGGGGATTGGAATAATCCCACGGGACTTCTAGGTGGTGCTCTTTAATTGTGTGGCCGAAGCGGCGATAGGAGGTCATGTCCTCCCAGACTAGTGGACTTCGAGACCCTTCGAGCGGAAGACGTCACGGATTTTCTCCACATCCTCCGGCTTTGGTGGCTTCGTGTCAGCTAGCTGGTAGTTCATACCCAAGTTATCCCACTTGTCCTTGCCCATATTGTGGAAAGGCAGGACCTCAACGCGCTCAACGTTGGATTTCCAACGCGCCACGATATTGGCCACATTTTCCACGTTCTCTGGCGAGTCCGTGAGGTCTGGCACCACCACGAAGCGGATCCACACCGCCTTGCCCATCTTGTTTAGCCTGTCGCCGAAGTCCAGCGTGGGCTGGAGTTCGCGCTGAGTGACCTTGCGATAGGTTTCCTCGTCGCCCGACTTGACGTCGAGAAGCACGAGGTCGATATTGTCCAGGTCCTCGTCACGCAAACGCGCACCGAGATAACCGGCAGTATCGATGGTGGTGTGGATGCCCGCATCGTGAACTTCCTTGAGCACGCGGCGCGTGAAAGAAAGTTGGAAGAGGGGTTCACCACCGGAGATGGTGAGACCGCCACCGGAAGCGTTGAAGATTGGCTTATAACGCTTAATGCGCTTGACCACATCCTCGACCCGCTCCAGCGTGCCGGTCTTCATCTCCCAGGTGTCTGGGTTATGGCAGTACTGGCAGCGCAGTGGGCAGCCGGACATGAACATCGTCATGCGGGTACCCGGGCCATCGACGGCGGTCACGAGCTCCCAAGAGTGCACGAGGGCAATATCGCCGGTACGGCGCGCCTCCATGAGTTCGGGGCGGGTAATGTCATCGAATTGAGCGTCGTCTCCCAGGCCCGCGGCCGCGCCGCGGACTCGCTCTCCCTCTTCAGGAGAGAGGGTAACGACACCAGTAACGCCATCTGCCATGATTAGGAACCCTGGTGGAAGGTGCGGGAGATAACGTCGAGCTGCTGCTCCTTGGTCAGCTTGACAAAGTTGACAGCGTAGCCAGAGACGCGAACGGTGAGGTTCGGGTACTTCTCTGGGTGCTCAACGGCGTCCTCGAGGGTGGACTTGTCCAGCACGTTGATGTTTGCGTGGTACAGACCAGAGTTCATCTGGTGTGCATCGCGGTTTGCCTTCATTGCAGACATGCGGTCTTCGAAAGTTGGGGTTGCCATGATTTTCTCCTTTTCGAGATGGTTGAGGGGGGGTTGGTGGTTTTTACTTCTCCATGATGAAGCCAGCATCCAGAACGCCCACCAAGTTATTGATGCGCTCTTCTGGGGTGCGGCCCAATCCGGAAGGAGTAATGGTGTTGGTCAGCGAGATGCCGTCCAAGGCGTCCTTGTAATCCAGCTTGCCGACGGACAGCATGGAAGCAACCATGCCGTGGCTGTCAGCACCGTTTTCAGGGTTAGCGCCTGGGGAGAACGGCGTGCCGGCCTTGTGGCCCGACGGGAAGGCGCCTGTTGCCTTGCCGTAGACCACGTTCGAGGTAATGGTCAGCACGGACTGGGTTGGGATGGCATTGCGGTACATCGGGATGGCCTTAATCTTTTCCATCACGGTGTGGACAATGGTAGCGGCGATATCATCGGCGCGGTCATCATCGTTGCCGTAGAACGGGAAGTCACCTTCGGTGACGTAGTCCGTAATCAGGCCGGTCTCGTCGCGTACCGGGGTGACCTTGGCGTACTTAATAGCAGCCAGGGAGTCGGCGACGATGGACAGGCCGGCGATGCCACAGCCCATGGAGCGGACGATATTGGAATCGTGCAGCGCCATCTCGACTGCCTCGTAGGCGTACTTGTCGTGGGAGTAGTGGATGATGTTGAGGGCCTCAACGTAGGTGCCAACAACCCAGTCCAGCATCTCCTCGTACTTCTGCCAAACCTCGTCGAAGTCCAGCGGGCCGTCGCCCTTGATGGGCTCGTAGCCTTCGACAACCTGCTTGCCGGATACCTCATCGCGGCCACCGTTGATGGCGTAGAGCAGAGCCTTTGCGGCGTTCACACGAGCGCCGAAGAACTGCATCTGCTTGCCAACTTCCATCGGGGAGACACAGCAAGCAATTGCGGCGTCGTCGCCCCACTGCTCACGAATCTGGCGGTCAGACTCGTACTGGATGGAGGAGGTCTCAATGGAGATGTGGGCACAGAATTCCTTGTAGCCCTCTGGCAGCTTCGGATCCCAGAAGATGGTGATGTTTGGCTCAGGTGATGGGCCAAGGTTAACCAGGGTCTGCAGCAGACGGAAGGAAGTCTTGGTGACCATGTGGCGGCCGTCGTTGCCAAAGCCAGCGTCGGACCAGGTTGCCCAGTATGGGTCGCCGGAGAAGATCTGGTCGTAGTCGATGGTGCGCAGGAAGCGAACGATACGCAGCTTGAGAACCAGGGAGTCGATGATCTCCTGGGCGTCTTCCTCGGTGATGATGCCAGCGGCGAGGTCGCGCTCGAAGTAGCAATCGAAGAAGGCGGACAGGCGGCCGATGGACATTGCGGCGCCATCCTGGGACTTAATGGAAGCCAGGTAGCCGAAGTAGGTCCACTGTACTGCCTCGTGAGCGGTCTTGGCCGGCTGGGAGATGTCGAAGCCGTAGGACTCGGCCATCTTCTTGAGCTTCTTCAGGGCCTTGATCTGCTCGGAGTGCTCCTCGCGGAAGCGTGCCCAGTGCTCAGAGAAGCCAGCATCTGCGACGGAATCGCGGGAAGCCTGCTTTTCCTCGATCAGGTAATCCACACCATAAAGTGCGACACGGCGGTAGTCGCCGATGATGCGGCCACGGCCGTAAGCATCCGGCAGGCCGGTAATGATGTGTGATGAACGAGCAGCGCGGATGCGCGGGGTGTAGATATCGAAGACCGCATCGTTGTGGGTCTTGCGGTAACGGGTGAAGATCTTCTCCACCTCAGGATCTACTTCCTTGCCCGCTTCGGCGATAGCCTGCTTGACCATGCGCCAGCCACCGAACGGCATCATGGCGCGCTTCAGCGGGGTATCAGTCTGCAGACCGACGATAACGTCGTCGTCCTCTGAGATGTAGCCGGCCGGGAAGGCGTCGATATCGGTCGGGGTGTGGGTGTCAACGTCGTAAACGCGCTGCTCGCGCTCGACGGACAGGTACTTCTTTTCCAGGGTGTCCCAGACGCGCTCGGTCTTCTCGGTCGGGCCTGCCAGGAAGCTGGAGTCGCCGTCGTACGGCGTGTAGTTGCGCTGGATGAAGTCGCGGACGTTAATGCCCTCGGTCCATGGACCGGACTCAAATCCCTTCCAAGCTTCAAACTGTTGAGGCTGCGTTGCGGTAGTCATAATTCCCTTCTTTCGGGCGAATTTCTAGCAGGGGATAAATGCCGCTTTCTTCGAGCCACAGCACCAAGCCCCTCTGGCCTCAATTGTTGACCAATTCCCTGGTAATAACAAGTCTCGCAAACGTTTGAAAGCTAAGTAATAAACCGGTCGTATTGTTTCGCAGGTGAGTGATTTTATGCAGTACGCACGTACGTCTTCCATCGGGGGTGAAATAGCCCCGAACGTGTTCCTCATCACCACTAAATTTTGGCCGCTACCTGCGCGAACCTCTACTGTTAATCCCGTTCAGCTTCGCTTCCGCACAAAGGAGGACTTCGTGGCTTCCCAGCCCAAGCATCCAGTAGATATCGTCCCACCCGCCCCCAAACTAGCCGCCTTGGGTTTACAGCATGTGCTGGCGTTTTATGCCGGCGCAGTCATCGTCCCGCTGCTCATTGCCGGCTCGCTCAATCTGGATGCGGAAACGACCATCCACCTCATTAATGCGGACCTGTTGACCTGTGGCATAGCGACGATCATTCAGTCCATGGGCGTCGGCAAGCGCATAGGCGTGCGCCTGCCCATCGTGCAGGGCGTGACTACTACGGCCGTCTCCCCGATTATTGCCATCGGCCTGGGCGCGACCGACGGCGCGGGTGGGGTGGCCTCGCTGCCAACCATTTATGGCGCCATTATTGTCGCCGGCCTTTTTACCTTCTTCGCGGCGCCGGTCTTTGGCAAGGTGCTGCGCTTCTTTCCGCCGGTGGTCACCGGTTCGGTCCTGCTGGTCATGGGTACGTCGCTGTTGGGGGTGTCGGCCAATGACTTTGTCAATTACGCCGAGGGCGTGCCGGCCACCCGCGACTTGCTCTATGGCTTTGGCACGCTCGCGGTCATCATCTTGGTGCAGCGTTTTTCCTCCGGCTTCCTGGGCACCCTGGCCGTGCTCATCGGCCTAGTCTTAGGCACGGGCGTGGCGCTCGTGCTTGGCGACGCCTCCTTTGACGAGGTCTCCTCCGCCCCCGCCCTCGGCATTACTACCCCGTTCTACTTCGGCATGCCGAAGTTTGACCTGGTAGCCATCTTCTCGCTCATCATCGTCATGATCATCACCATGGTGGAGACCACCGGTGACGTCTTTGCCACCGGCGAGATTGTAAAAAAGCGCATCCGCCGCGATGACGTCGTGCGTGCCATTCGCGCCGATGGCCTGTCCACCCTGGTGGGCGGCGTGATGAACTCCTTCCCCTATACCTGCTTTGCCCAAAACGTTGGCCTGGTACGCCTGACCAGCGTGAAGTCACGCTGGGTGGCCGTTGCCGCCGCCGGGTTCATGATGGTGCTGGGCATTTTGCCCAAGGCCGGCGCGGTCGTAGCCTCCATCCCCTCCCCCGTTCTCGGCGGCGCCTCCCTGGCGCTTTTTGCCAACGTGGCGTGGGTGGGCCTACAGACCATCGCCAAGGCCGATCTTTCCGATGGCCGCAACTCCGTCATCGTCACCTCCGCGCTGGGGCTGGCCATGCTGGTGACCTTCAAGCCGGATATCGCCACCGCCTTCCCGGAGTGGGCGCAAACCTTCGTCTCTTCTGGCATGTCCATCGGCGCCATTACCGCCATTGTGCTCAACCTTTTGTTCTTCCACACAGGAGGCAAGCAGGGAACGCAAGTGTCTCGGGCCGTCGGCAAGAGCGTGAGCCTCCAGCAGCTCAACGGCGCCTCCCGCGAAGAATTCGTCTCCGCGCTGCGCCCGCTGTTTAATAACGAGACCTGGCCGCTGGAGCTGGCGTGGGAGTCGCGGCCCTTCGGCGATGTTAATGAGCTGCGCGCGGCCATTCAGGTGGCCGTGCTGACCGCGGATGATTCCCGCCGCGCCGCCCTCATCCACGATTACCCGGCCATGGATGAGCTGCTGCTTGCCGACGCCGACGAAGCCGCCACCATCTCCGCCGACCGCGGCTCCCTGGGCCTGACCGACCTGGATGATGTGCAGACCGAGCGCATCACCGAGCTCTCCGCCGCCTACCGCGAGCGCTTTGACATGCCGTTTGTGGCCTATTTGGATACCAATGACACCGTCGACCGCGTCATTGATGCCGGCGTGCGCCGCCTGGCCAACTCCCCGGAACAGGAAAACCGCACCGCGCTGGGCGAAATCGTAGAAATTGCCAACGACCGCTTCGATATTCTGCTGGCCGATGCCAACCCGGTCCGCTCCTCGTGGGACCGCAAGTTCACCGAGGTGGACTAGTTAGCGAAAGGAAAAGTCCACTTCGGCCTCTGGGTCCACGCCGGAAATAATGCCGGTGTAGAACTGCTTGGCCTGGGATTGGAGGACATCGCGATTATCCGCGATGTCCTCTTTCTTTTTGTCCTCGTTGAGGATTTTGGTGATGGTTTCCGCCTTATCGATATCCGGGGTAATCCAGCTCAACGCGCCGTTGTCTTCCACCGCGGTTTCGAAATTCTCATCCGAGTGCCCGATGAAAATGAACTCGGGGATCTCCACGCGGAAGTGGTGCGGGGATTCTTCTTCCACCTGAACCTGCGAACCTTCGATGCCGAGCTTGGCACGGTAGGAGTACTTGATGTACTGGGTGCGCTCGCTGCCCGGGACCTGCCAATTCCACAGCTTGCTGGTAGCGGATTCCTCCGATAGGCCCTCGATGCCCAGCGAGACGAGCACCACCTGCTCTTCGCGTTCCACGGCCTTTATGACCTTGGTATTACTCGATTCGGTCTCCACCTCCACCGGCTCCCGAACCTGCCAGATAACCACCGCGGCGGCAGCCACGGCGGCAATGAGAATGACGGCGATAAGGGTGGAAAGCAGCTTTTTCATGATGACCATCTTAGGGCGACTATGCGGGCGGTGATATGCGAAAGCGCCGCCAGCTCTGCGAGCCGACGGCGCCGATTGTGCGCCCGGTGAGACTTGAACTCACACGTCATAAGACACTAGAACCTAAATCTAGCGCGTCTGCCAATTCCGCCACGGGCGCGGGGGACTTGCCATAGTGTACACGGCACGCCGTCAATCCAGAAACCAGGGGTGTTCTGTTTTCCGGCCGCTGGTGGGTAGGGTGGAACGCGTGAGCACTCAAGAGGAAAAGAAAAACAAGCGCGTGCAGGTGCGGTGGTGGCACATCCTCCTCATCGCGTTTTTCGTCGTGCTCTTCCTATTCCTGGCCTATTGGCAATGGACGCGCTTCCGCTCCGGCTCGGGCACCTTCCAAAACTTGGGCTATGCCTTCCAGTGGCCACTGTTCGCCGTGTTCGTGGTCTACGCCTATCGCACCACGCTGCGCTATGAAAACGAGCGCCTCGCGGCCGAGGAAGAAGCCCGCGACATGGATAGCACCACCACTGAGGCCCCGACTGAGTCTCCCGCACCGCCGCAGGCGAACACCAAAATCGATGAGGATTTCCTGCCCCAGCGGCCTCAAATAGATGTGGACACGTTCAACGCCATGAATACCCCGCGCCGCCGGCGCGGCGAGAATGAAGAAAGCTGATTATGACCAATAAAGTTCACCCCGCCCGCCAGGCCCGCATCCGCGGACCTTTGAAGTTTTTCTCCATCGCGGCCACCGTGACCGGTGTCTTCCTGATTATCCTGGTCATCCGCATGGTCTGCCAGTACCTCATCGGCATGGAGATCCCAGAGTGGGCAACCTATATCGCGATCGTGCACGGCATCGCGTACATGACCTACCTGCTGTCCATCCTCATCCTCGGCCCGCGCGCGCTGTGGCCGGTGGGCAAGCTCTTTACCACCGCCCTTGCCGGCGTGGTGCCCTTCCTGTCCTTCTGGATGGAGCACAAGCGCCGCAAGGAGATTAAGGAGGAGTTCCAGCTCTAGGAACTGCGAACCAGCTCCGCGATGGCGGGGACTAGTTGACTTAGAGCGCGGCCGCGATGCGAGACCGCGTTCTTTTCTTCTGGGGACATCTCCGCGGCCGACCGGGACTCGCCTTCTGGCTGAAAGAGCGGGTCATAGCCAAAGCCGTTGTCCCCGCGCGGCTCGCGCAGGAAGCGGCCTTCCCAGCGGCCCTCGGCCACGTGCTCGGCGCCATCGGGAGTCACGAGCGCGCAGACGGAGACAAAGGCGGCGACGCGGCGCTCATCGGGGACATCGGCCATCTGTGCCAAGACCAGGTCATTATTGGCCTGGTCATTGCCGTGCTGGCCGGACCAGCGGGCGGAGAGCACGCCGGGCATGCCGTTGAGCTCTTCGATGGCCAAGCCGGAATCATCCGCGACAGTGGCAAAGCCGGTCGCGGCCGCGCCGGCGCGGGCCTTGATGAGCGCGTTATCGGCAAAGGTGCGGCCGTCCTCCACCGGCTCTGGGTAGGGCTCCACAGCGGATAGCGGGCGCAACTCGACGCCCTCGATGCCGGCATCGGCCAGGATGCGCTCGAGCTCCGCGAGCTTTTTCGGGTTATTGGACGCGACGAGAATTACCACCCCAGCGCCGCCTTCTGTGCGGCGATGAGCTCGCGGCAGCCCTTCTGGGCTACGTCCAACATCTCGTTGAGCTCCTCGCGGCCAAAGAGTCCATGCTCGCCGGTGCCCTGGATTTCCACGAAGTCACCGGATTCCTGCATCACCACGTTGAGGTCAACCTCGGCGCGGGAGTCTTCCTCATAAGGCAGGTCGAGGCAGATTTCGCCATCAATGATGCCGACCGAGACCGCAGCGATGGGATCGAGCAGTGGCTCGCCGGGGACGACGCCCTCGGCCTTGAGGTGTGCGATGGCGTCGGCAAGCGCAACATAGGCGCCCGTGATAGACGCAGTGCGGGTGCCACCATCGGCCTGAAGGACGTCGCAGTCGAGCTGGATGGTGTTCTCACCCAGCTCCTCCAAGTCCACCGCAGCGCGCAGGGAACGGCCGACGAGGCGGGAAATCTCATGGGTGCGGCCCTTGACCTTGCCCTTCATGGATTCGCGCGGCATGCGGTCATGGGTGGCGGAAGGCAACATGGCGTACTCGGCGGTAAGCCAACCTTCGCCCGAATCACGCTTGAAGCGCGGCACGCCATATTCCACGGATGCGGTGCACATGACGCGGGTATTGCCAAACTCCACCAGCACCGAGCCGGCCGGGTTGGTGGTGAAATTGCGGGTAATGCGGACGCTGCGCATCTGGTCCAGCGCGCGCCCATCGGCACGAGTAAATTCAGTCATGCCGTCCAGCGTATCTTAGAACTCCATCCCCGCGGCGCCGAGGACAATCTCGCCATCGAATTCGGAGCGGGCCGCCTCCAAAGTTGCTTGCGCATCGCCCCACGGCTGAATGTGGATGAGCACCAGCTTGCCCACACCCGCCTCGCGTGCCGCCCTACCGGCTTCCGCGCCCGACATGTGCATGTCCGGCGCCTTGCCCTCAGAGGTCTCGCCCCAGGCCGCCTCGCAGAGGAAGATATCGGCGCCACGGGCGGCTTCGACAAGCGCGGGCGTATAAGAAGAGTCACCGGAATAGGTAATAGTCTGGCCCGTCTTCGTGTGCTCCACGCGCAAGGCATAGGCCTCTACCGGGTGATTTACCGGGAAGGGGGTGATATAGACATCGTCCACGAGCTGGCGCTCGCCCGGCTCCCAGGCGCTGAAGGCGAAGGTATCGGACATGTCATCGATGCCATCGACCTCATCGGAGGACAGGCGGCCCAGATGCGTAGGCGTAGCCTTCGGCCCGAAGCACATATTGCGCGAAGCCGCCGGCGCCGTGGGATGGAAGCGGCGCCACACCATCAAGGAAGGAAAATCCAGGCAGTGATCGGCATGCAGATGGCTAAAGGCCACGTGCGCATCACAAGGATCCTGCTGCTGTTCCAACTGCGCCAAGGTACCAGGGCCCATGTCGAGGACGATGGACGGCGCATTATCGAAGGACAGCAAGTAGCCGGAGGCGGGATTTTGGGCGGTGGGGACGCTACCGGAGCAGCCTAGGATGGTCAGCTTCATGGGCTCAATAGTTCCATGAATTCGCCCCGCATGCGTACTCAACGTGCAAACGGGGGAGAAATTGCGCTCCCCTATGCAATCTGGGGGCCGAGAAAGCGCGTGGCAAGGCGGGCAAAGGCTTCCGGATCGCCGGTGGATTCAAAAGTGTGGACCGGCTGATTCTCTGCGGGGGCCAACATATCCGTTTCCGTGAGAATCCGTATCACGTCCTTGGTGGTTTCCTCCGAGGAGGTCACCAGCGAGACATTTTCGCCCATCGCCAGCTGGATAATGCCGGTCAGCAGCGGATAGTGCGTGCAGCCCAAGACCAGGGTGTCTACCCCCTGCGCTTGCAGCGGGGCCAGGTAGCCCTCGGCGACGCCGAGGATCTGGCGGCCGGCGGTAATGCCGCGCTCGACAAAGGGAACAAAGTCCGGGCAGGCGGTGGCAAAGGCCTGCACCTTGGGGTTAAGTGCGAATAAGTCTTGGTAGGCACCGGATTTGATGGTGCCTTCGGTGCCGATGACGCCGATTTTTCCGTTGCGCGTGGTGGACATGGCGCGGCGCACCGCGGGCCGGATGACCTCCACGATGGGGATATCGTAGCGCTCGCGCGCATCATGCAAGAAGGCGGCGGTGGCGGTATTGCACGCGATGACAAGCATTTTGCAGCCGCGCTCGACCAGCCGATCGGCCACGCCTTGAGAAAAGGCGCGGACTTCCGAGATGGGCCGCGGGCCATATGGACTGTGGGCGGTATCGCCGGTATAGATGACGGATTCGTGCGGCAGCTGTTCCATCACCGCGCGGGCCACGGTGAGCCCGCCCACGCCGGAATCAAAGATGCCGATGGGAGAGGTCGCAGTTGGCATTAGCGCTTCACTGCCTTAACCGGGTCGTCCGAGGTAATGGTCATGCCAGCGAGGATTCCGCCGATGGCACCGAAGAGGTGGCCCTGCCAGCTCACGCCCTCGTAGACGGGCAACACGCCCCATACCAAGCCGGAGTAGGCGAAGCCGAGCACGATGCCCAAGATGGTCTGGATGAGCGAACGGTTAAAAATTCCGCGCACAATCAGATACGCCAACCAGCCATAGACCAAGCTGGAAGCACCGATATGGGAGGTACCGGGGCCGCCGATAAACCAGGTTCCAAGACCCGCGACCAGCGTGGTGATCAGCGTGACCTCCCACCAGGCCTTGCGGCCGGAAAGGCCGATAAGGAAGCAGAAGATGGCGCCGGGCACCGAGTTGGACACCAAGTGCTCAAAGTTGGCGTGGAGCAACGGGGCGGTGACAATGCCCCAGATGCCATTGAAATCCAGCGGGCGAATGCCGTAGTTAGAAAGCTGGCCACCAAACAGGAAAGCGTTGATGATGTGGACCGCCCACTCCACCACGAGGAAGCCAAAGGCTATAGAAAAGCCGGTGGTGATGCGACCGCTGCGGGTGTAGTTCTTGGAGTCGCCGCGATTGACCTGGCCCGCGGGCGCCGGCCGGTAGTTAGATGTTCCACCTGAAGTCATAATGCGCCTTATCTTAGTCCAGCAGATCGCGGTACGCGCTCAAGCCTAGGCCGGGGTTGGCGGCGGTGACCGCGTTGACGATGGCTTCTTCCACTGCGTCGGCGGCCGCGGCGCACAGCTGGGTGACCACCTGCGTGCTCAGGTCGGCCGGGCGCTTGGCGGTGGATAGGGCAAAGATTGTGTCCCCATCCAGCGGCGAATGCGCAGGACGTACCGCACGGGCGATGCCGTCGTGGGCAGTCATGGCCAGGCGCTGGGCTTGGGCGGTGGTAACGGGGGCGTCGGTAAGCACGGCGCCGATGGTGGTATTGAGCTTGGACTCCGCTGGGTGCGGCAAGGCGCGGTAGGCGGCAGCATTGACCGGGGTGTGCCCCGGCGCGCCGTACAGCCGGCCGGACTGCGGCTCAATGACCTCGCCCACGGGGTTGGCAACCATCGCGGCGCTGACCTCGTAGTCACCCACCCGGCGCGTGGCCAGCCCGAAGCCGCCCCGCAGTTTGCCAGCAGTAGCACCCACGCCGGCTCCCACCGAACCCATGGATTCGTCGCTGCCTATGAGCGCGGCTCGCAGCGCGGCCGCGCCTTCTTCCGGCCCAGGGCGGGAAGGCCCGACCAGCAGATCAAAAATCACGGCGCCGGGAACGATTGGCACGCGCGGCCCAGGCTTATCCTCGCCGAAGACGGGAAAGCCGATCCCTTGCTCTGCCAGCTCATTCATCACGCCGTCGGCAGCGGCCAGGCCAAAGGCGGAGCCGCCTGCTAACACCACGGCGTGGACGCGCTCGACCGTATTGTGCGGCTGTAAAAGGTCCGTTTCGCGGGTGCCTGGGCCGCCGCCGCGCACATCGACGCTGCCGAGCGCTCCGCCCGGCCCGCAGTAGAGCACTGTGACTCCGGTATCGGTGCCGCTATAGTGCCCGATGCTCATGCCGTCCAGCATTAGTCCATCAACACCTGCAGCAGCGAATCCTGGCAAAAAGCCAGCCACTCCACGAGGCTATCGCGGTCAGACATCAGGTTGTTATCGGCCACATCGCCCGCCGCGACAAAGAGGCGGAGGTCGTTGAGGCCGGCGACGAAGGCTTGTGCCTCTTGCTCATTGATGGTGACCTCTACCCCGCCGGTAGGGCCGAGGGCAGAGCCAATCACCTGCAGGTTTTCCAGCTTGGCGCGCGCAATGTCGTTTTCATGCAGGGAACGCAGCAACGATGCATCGCCTTCATATTCCTCATCGCCGGGCATTTCAAAGTCCGGGAAGAGACGGGCCAGCGAGGGATCATCCGGGGCTTCAGTGTGGCCGGTGGGCATGTCCAGCATTTCCGCCAACTCGTCCTTGGGCGCGGACTGGGCGCGCTTGATGATCGCCTCTGAGACAGTGGCGGTGAGATCGCCTAGTACTTCGCGCTCCATTGGTTCGAATACGGCCGTGATCTTCGGCGCGCGCATGAGGGACTTCTTTTTCTTCCACGGTTGCATCTATCTAACCTGCCTGCTGCATCGTTGCCCACAGACCGGCGATCTGGAGCTTTTTCACGTCCGCTTCAATCTTGTCGCGCTCGCCGCTGGAGACGGCAGCCTTGCCCTCGGTGTGGACCTGCATCATGAGTTCATTGGCCCGCTTCTTGTCATAGCCCAATACGGTTTGGAATACATAGGACACATAGCTCATCAGATTGACGGGGTCATCCCACACGATGCACATCCACGGCAGGTTCTCGCTCGTGGCAACGTCTACGTCGAGTTCTTCATCCAATTCGGGCGTAGCCATGGGAGAGCTCATCCGGACTACAGGAAATTGCGCCTTCATGCCTTCTAGCCTAACCATATTTGGGTATTTATTGTGGGCCCGCGCAATCTGGCTTCAGACATTCCGGCTACAAAGAATCTAATCCCCTGAAAAGCACCTAGTCAGTGGGTATTATCACTCCCGTGAATGACAAAGCTATCCCTAATGATCGCTCTACTGCACTGCTCACGGATAAATATGAGCTAACGATGCTCCAGGCCGCGCTGCGCGATGGCTCGGCAAACCGCCAGGTCACCTGCGAGGTATTCGGCCGCCGCCTGCCCAATGAGCGCCGCTATGGCGTCGTTGCCGGCACCGAGCGCGTCCTGCGCGCAGTGGAGGATTTCCGCTTCTCGGCCAATCAATTAGCGGAGATGGACTTCCTGGATGAGCAGACCAAGGAGTATCTGCGCCACTATCGCTTTTCCGGGCAGATTGACGGCTACCGCGAGGGCGAGCTTTATTTCCCCAACTCCCCCATTCTGACGGTGCGCGGCACCTTTGGGGAATGCTTGATTTTGGAGACCGTCATCTTGTCCATCATGAACGCCGATTCCGCGGTGGCTTCGGCCGCCTCCCGCATGGTCACGGCGGCCGACGGCCGCCCCATTATCGAGATGGGCTCGCGCCGCACCCACGAGTATGCGGCGGTAACCTCCGCCCGCGCGGCCTACCTGGCCGGCTTCAATGCCACCTCCAACCTGGAGGCGGGCTACCGCTACGGCATTCCGGTCTCCGGCACTGCCGCCCACTCTTGGACCTTGGCGCATACCAACCCGGATGGCACCCCGAACGAAGAGGCCGCCTTCCGCTCCCAGATCGACACCCTCGGTGTGGACACCACGCTGTTGGTCGATACCTATGACATCACCAAGGGCGTCGAGACCGCAGTGAAGGTAGGCGGACCGAAGCTCGGCGGCGTTCGCATCGATTCCGGTGACCTTGGTGCGCTCACCCGCCGCGTGCGCAAGCAGCTGGATGATTTGGGCAATCACAACACCAATATCGTGGTCTCCTCCGACCTCGACGAGTTCGCCATCGCTGGCCTGCGCGGCGATCCAGTAGACGCCTACGGCGTCGGCACGTCCGTAGTAACCGGCTCCGGTGCGCCCACCGCCGGCATGGTCTATAAGGTCGTAGAGGTAGACGGCATCCCAGTGGCGAAGCGCTCTTCCTCCAAGCAATCCATCGGCGGTGCCAAGCGGGCGCTGCGCACCTACCGTTCCTCAGGTGTAGCGGTAGAAGAGATCGTCTACCCCTTCGACGCACCAGCGCCGGATACCGGCCAGCTCGATACCCGCGAGATGACCATTCCGCTCATGCGCGATGGCCACATCGTCGACGGACTGCCGGATCTGCATGCCTCCCGCGAGTATTTAGCTCAGGCCCGCAAGACCCTGCCATGGGAAGGCCTGGCACTCTCCCGCGATGAAGCGGCCGTGCCCACGCGGATGGTGGGCTTTAAAAAGTAGGTCGCTAGACTGTGTGGGGTGAGTGAGCACGCAGATGAGCCCCTAAACCTCGACACGGAAACGTTGCTGGGCAAGGCCGTTGATGCGCTGGGCGGCAGCCGGCGCGAAGGCCAGGTGCGCATGGCCACGGCCGTCTCGGCCGCGCTCGACAAGGAGCGCCACCTGGCAGTGCAGGCCGGTACCGGTACCGGTAAATCCCTGGCCTACTTGGTCCCGGCTATCCGGCATGCGATGAACTCGGGGTCCACCGTCATCGTCTCCACCGCGACGCTAGCCTTGCAGCGCCAGCTGGTGGAGCGCGATCTGCCGCGGCTTACTAAGGCCCTCGCCCCTGTTATGGAACGAACGCCCACCTTCGCCATCATGAAGGGCCGCAATAACTACCTGTGCATGAATAAGATTGCGGCTACCCCGGATGACCCGGAAGCTCTTATCGACGAATCCGAGATCTCCCACCGCGGCAAGGCCGTGCGCCGTATCCACGAGTGGGCGCAGGAAACCGACACCGGTGACCGCGATGACCTAGAGCCGGGCGTGCCGGACTTGGTGTGGCGAGCGGTATCGGTAACCTCCAACGAGTGCTTGGGCGCCTCGCGCTGCCCGCACGGGCCGGATTGCTTTGCAGAAGAGGCCCGCAGGGCGGCTGCCGACGTCGACATCGTGGTCACCAACCACGCCATGCTCGCCATCGACGCGGTTTCTGAGGCAAATATCTTGCCGGAGCACGACGTCGCCATTATTGATGAGGCCCACGAGCTGGACGGCCGCATCACCTCTGTATCTACCGCGGAGATTACTACCCGCGCCATCAAGATGGCCGCCAACCGCGCGAAGTCGCTGGGCAATGCCGGTAGCCTCTCGGACTTGGCCGAGGAATTTGATGACCTGATGAAAATCCAAGAGCCAGGGCGTTGGACCGACTTAGATGAAACCTCACAGGGCCACCTGCGCGCGCTTGCCGACGAATTCCTGCGCGTTAAGTCCCTCATTTCCCGCGCACCAGAGGGCGAAGCCACCGACGATCCCGAGAAAAACGCCGAGCGCCAAAACTTGAGCAACCACCTCTCCGACCTCGCGCAGGCCGTGGCTCGCATGTTGGAGGTTTTCGCCACCGATGACCCGGCCAAGCAAGACGACGTCGTCTGGCTCGAGCGCGATCCGCGCAGCGACGCCGAGACCCTCGCCGTGGCACCCCTTTCCATCGCCCACATGCTGCGCGAGAACCTCTTTGGGGAGCAAACGGTGGTGCTGACCTCGGCCACCCTCGCCCTCGGCGGCCGCTTCGATGCCATGGCTGCCCAGTGGGGCATGCCGAGCGGCACCTACGACACCTTGGACGCGGGCACGCCTTTCGACCCAGCCAAGTCCGGCATCCTGTATACCGCCAAACACCTACCCACGCCGGGCCGCGATGGCCTGCCTAAAGAAACCATCGATGAGATCTACGAGCTCATTATGGCCGCCGGCGGGCGCACGCTTGGTCTGTTTTCCTCCCGCCGCGCGGCGGAAGAGGCGGCCACCGCCCTCAAGCCGCGCATCCCCTTTGACCTTTTCGTGCAAGGCGAGGATTCCATCGGCGCCCTGGTAGAGAGATTCTCCCAAAAGGAAAACTCCTGCCTCTTCGGCACGCTTACCCTGTGGCAAGGCGTGGACGTGCCGGGGCCGGCGTGCTCGCTGGTCATCATCGACCGCATTCCGTTCCCCCGGCCGGATGATCCCCTGATGCAGGCGCGCGCCCAAGCGGCCGATGCTGCGGGCCGCTCCGGATTCATGGAGGTCTCCGCCAACCACGCCGCCTTGCTCATGGCACAGGGCGCAGGCCGCCTGCTGCGCCACGTGACCGACCGCGGCGTGGTGGCCGTGCTCGATAACCGCTTGGAGTATAAGCGCTACGGCAGCTTCCTCAAGGCCTCCATGCCACGCTTTTGGCAGACCACCGACGCGGATACGGTGCGCGGCGCGCTTAAGCGATTGGTCGCCGCAGGGCGCACACGGTAGCCGAGTCCGGCGCAATCTCCGTGAACCCGGCGTCCACGATCACCACGGCGCCGTCCTGCGCGCAGGCCGTGCGAAAATCTTCGCCGGACACCTCGCGCACCGACAGCTCAAAACCGGTATCGGCCCAGGCACGGGCCTCGTCCACCGACATCGCCGCGGCGAGCATCATCGAACCGTGGCCCACCTGCGCTGCGGCCTTGCCAGCAGACATGTCGAGGCTGCGGTCGACGTAGATAATGGGGGCATCGCCAAGCGGGGCTTCTGGCTCATCATAAGCAAGGTCAGTGTGACCGATTTGCAACTTGGCGATGAGCGGATCCACCTCCCCCACGGCCGAAGGCGCGAAGGCTCGAGCGCGGTCTGCCACGGTCACGCCGGGCAGGCTCTGTACATCGCGCCAGGCCTTATTGCGCGCCCGGCGGGCGATCTTGCGGATGCGGTGGCCGTACCACTGGCCCAGGGCGTGGGCGAAGGCCCCGTCCTCCCCCGCGCGCTCGTCCAGGCACACGGCCACAACGGCGCGAGCGGCCGCCTCCAGCACCTCCGTGCGCGCCGGCGGCTCCTGCTTTGGCAGGTTAAGCGCAATCTGCATCGCTTGGATAGTGGCCGGCTCGTCGGGGTTTTCTGGGTCATCGCGCCACGAGCGCGAATCACAGGCTTCTACCAAGCGCTGGTGGGCGATTTCAAACTTATCCACGAACGACCTCCTCGGCCGGAATTCCCAAAATCTGAAGTACCTCATCCAACCGCCGGTGATTTACCGAGGTATCCGCCACTTCTTGCAGCGCCGGCTTAGCGTTAAAGGCGATGCCCAGCCCCGCGGCGGTAATCATATCGATGTCATTGGCGCCGTCGCCCACGGCGACCGTCTGGCGCATGCCCACTCCGGAATCCGCGGCGAACTCCCGCAGGAATTCCTCCTTGGCCTTGCGGTCAACCACCTTGCCGGTGACGCGGCCGGTGAGCTTGCCATCGGCGATCTCCAAGGTATTGGCGCGGACGTAATCTAAGTGCATTTCTGCGGCTAGGTCCTCCAGAACTTGGATGAACCCACCGGAGACCACAGCGGTGCGATAACCGATGTGGTTGAGCGTGGCGATGGTCTCGCGGGCACCGGGGGTCAGCTGAATCTCGCGGGCTACCTCATCGATGATGGAAGCATCCAGGCCGGCCAAAACGGCCACGCGCTCGCGCAGGGACTCCTCAAAATCCAACTCGCCGCGCATAGCCCGGGCCGTGATGGCGGCAACTTCTTCCTCTTTGCCGGCGTGCGCGGCTAGCATCTCGATGACCTCGCCTTGGATGAGGGTGCTATCGCAGTCGAAGCAGACGAGGCGTTTGGAGCGTCGGCCCAGACCCGCAGGTTCAATGGCAATGTCGATGCCAATCTGCTGTGCCAGCTCTGCCAGCGCCTGGCGAACGGGTGCCGCGGAACCTTGGAGGGACAAGAAAAGCTCCAGCCCGGTCAGCGGAGAGGTGGAAAGCCCGCGGATGCGATCGATATTGGCATCGAAGTTGGCCAATACGCGGGCGACCTCCTCTACGTGGTGGGCGGTTACTTCCGTTCCCATGAGGACCACCGCATGCGTGGAACGAGCTCGCGCGCTAGATTCCTCCTCCCGCACGTCCACGGATACCTGCTGCCCGTAGATGCTCAGGGTATTGCGCAACCCCTGTGCAATCTGCTCGGCGCGCGCACTGGGAATGCGGGTATGGGCAGCGAGGGTGATACGGCCGGAAAAGATGGCCTGCTCGACGTCGACAAGCGCGGCGCTATAAGACGCCAACACGCGGAAGAAGGCAGCCGAGACCCCGGGCTTGTCCGGCCCGGTGGTGGTAATGACGGCATAGGTATCAGCTTGGGTACTCACGCCGCCCATTATCGCACGTGGGGCAAACAAGATACGCCAAAGCCGCCTCCCACGGCCCTTGGCGGGCTGGGAGGCGGCTTAAGTCAGGAGTGCTTTAGCGAGTTATATCGCTTTAGTGGCTACCCACGTGTGCTTCTTCGCGCATGCGCTGAACCATGTGCGGGTAGTGCAGCTCGAAGGCCGGACGCTCGGAGCGGATACGCGGCAGCGACACGAAGTTGTGGCGCGGCGGCGGGCAGGAGGTTGCCCACTCGAGGGAGTTGCCGTAGCCCCATGGGTCATCCACGGTGACGATCTCGCCGTAGCGCCAGGACTTGAATACGTTCCAGACCAGCGGGATAACGGAAGCGCCGAGGACGAAGGAGAAGATGGTGGAAATCTGGTTGAAGACCGTGAAGCCATCGGACTCCAGGTAGTCAGCGTAACGACGCGGCATACCCATGTTGCCGACCCAGTGCTGGACCAGGAAGGTGCCGTGGAAGCCGATGAAGGTCAGCCAGAAGTGAATCTTGCCCAGACGCTCGTCCAGCATGCGGCCGGTCATCTTCGGGAACCAGAAGTACAGGCCGGCGAAGGCGGAGAACACAACCGTACCGAACAGGGTGTAGTGGAAGTGTGCAATCAAGAAGTAGGACTCAGCCAGGTGGAAGTCCAGTGCCGGGGAGGCCAGCATAACGCCGGTCATGCCGCCGAAGAGGAAGGTTGCCATGAAGCCCATGGCGAAGATCATCGGGGTATCCCAAGTGATGTGGCCCTTCCACATGGTGCCGACCCAGTTGAAGAACTTAACGCCGGTTGGAACCGCAATCAGGAACGTCATGAAGGAGAAGAATGGCAGCAGGATAGCGCCGGTGACGAACATGTGGTGTGCCCACACAGCCATGGACAGGGAGCCGATGGCCAGCAGTGCGAAGACCAGGCCGATGTAGCCGAAGACCGGTTTGCGGGAGAAGACCGGAACGACCTCAGAGATAACGCCGAAGAATGGCAGTGCCAAGACGTAGACCTCAGGGTGGCCGAAGAACCAGAACAGGTGCTGCCACAGGATGGCGCCGCCATTAGCGGAATCGTAGATGTGGCCGCCCAGCTTGCGGTCATACAGAACGCCCAGTGCTGCAGCGGTCAGCAGCGGGAAGATCATCAGCACGATGGCGGACGCGGTAAACACAGCCCAGCTGAAGACCGGCAGACGGAACATGGTCATGCCCGGTGCGCGCAGGGTCAGGATGGTCGTAATCATGTTGACAGCGGAGGCAATGGTACCGACACCGGTAGCGCCCACGCCGACGATCCACATATCCGCGCCGATGCCCGGGGTGTGGACACCATCAGCCAGCGGCATGTACATGGTCCAGCCGAAGTCAGCCGCACCACCTGGGGTTACGAAGCCCAGCAGCATCACGGTGCCGCCCAGCAGGGTAACCCAGAAACCGAAGGCGTTCAGACGCGGGAAGGCCACGTCCGGCGCGCCAATCTGCAGCGGCAGGATGTAGTTACCAAAGCCCCACACAACTGGGGTGGCAAACAGCAGCAGCATCACGGTGCCGTGCATGGTGAACAGCTGGTTGAACTGCTCATTGGACAAGAACTGGAGACCCGGGGTGAACAGCTCCGCGCGGATCAACAGTGCCATAAAGCCACCGAGGAAGAAGAAGCTGAAGGACATAATCAAGTACATGATGCCCAGCTGCTTGTGGTCGGTGGTGGTTAGAAATACCCAAGCCTTTGAACCGGTCTTCGCGTTACCGGTTGGCTCTGGACGTGTGGGGGCGACGTAATCGTCGACCCGTGGCGCCACAGCGGTCATAAAATCCTCCTGAATAACAAAGTGTCTGTGGACAGACTCCACCTACACCTAGGTTTACTCGCCTTATATTAGGCCATTTTCCCCTGTTCTTTCCAGCTTCCCCCAATACTCGGATGCGAAGACACGCCTCACCATTGACCACATCTGCCACATTGCCCCTGCACGTGGCGCGGCCACTATTTCCACCTACGGTTTTCGCCAGAAATACACCGTGCTATATGTCACAGCCGCGCCGAATTGTGCGGCCCCAAAACGCAAAAACACACCCCCGCTCGTTATCAACCTTTCGGTTGAGTTCGAGCAGAAGGTGTGCCGCTAGACCACGCTGATCAGCGGGAATGCTTAGAAGTCCCAGTCATCATCCGTGGTGTCCTCGGCCTTGCCGATGACATAGGAAGAACCAGAACCAGAGAAGAAGTCATGGTTCTCGTCTGCGTTCGGCGACAGGGAGGACAAGATAGCCGGGGAAACGCGGGTCTCATCGGCTGGGAAGAGCCCCTCGAAGCCCAAGTTATTCAGTGCCTTATTGGCGTTATAGCGCAGGAAGCGCTTTACGTCCTCGGTCCAGCCCAGGTCATCGTAGAGATCCTCGGTGTAATCGATCTCATTGTCATAGAGGTCATAGACCAAGTCGAAGGTGTATTCCTTCAGCTCTGCCTGATGCTCTTCATCCAGCTGCTTATACGCCTGCTGGAACTTATAACCAATGTAGTAGCCATGCACAGCCTCATCGCGGATGATCAGGCGGATGATATCGGCGGTGTTGGTGAGCTTCGCGCGGGAGGAGAAGTACATCGGCAGGTAGAAGCCGGAGTAGAACAGGAAGGACTCCAGCAGCGTGGAGGCCACCTTCTTCTTCAGCGGATCATCGCCCTTGTAGTAGGACAAGATGATCTTGGCCTTCTTCTGCAGGTTCTCGTTTTCTTCGGACCAGCGGAAGGCATCGTTGATCATCGGCGTGGACGCCAGGGTCATAAAGATATTGGAATAGGACTTGGCGTGCACGGACTCCATGAAGGCGATATTGGTGTAAACCGCTTCCTCATGCAGGGTCTGGGAATCCGGAAGGAGGGAAATCGCACCCACTGTGCCCTGGATGGTATCCAGCAGCGTCAGGCCGGTAAAGACCCGCATGGTGGTTTCTTTTTCCTTCTCCGTCAGCGTCTTCCAGCTGGGAAGGTCATTGGAGACGGGGACCTTTTCCGGCAGCCAGAAATTACCGGTGAGGCGATCCCATACCTCGAGGTCCTTTTCATCCGGGATGCTATTCCAGTTAATGGCCTTAACTGGCTTTTCATGACTAGAAACGTAGTCATCGTACTCGTGCGACACGCGGCGTCACTCCAATACATAATACGGATATATTTGAGTCCCCAGCATACCCAATTCGCCCGGCCGCTTTGCCATTGTGGTGGATGCCTCATGCCTATACTGATCCCAGCTATACCGAGTGACTGCACAGAGAGGATTCACCCACCATGAGCGCCGCCCCTCCCCTACTCGGCTCCGTGGTGGATCAACTCGGCGCGGATATAGTAAGCGGAGACCTCGCGGAAGGCGAGCGGTTCCGGCTGGGGGACGTCGAAAAGCGCTTTGGCATCTCCCGCACCGTAGCCCGCGAGGCCATGCGCGCCTTGGAGCACCTCGGCATGGTCAGCTCCGGGCGCCGCGTGGGAATCACGGTGCTGCCGATGGACAGGTGGGCGGTATATGACCCGGCGATCATTGGCTGGCGCTTAGACAACGATAAAACGCGCGGGCAGCAAGTGGCCCACCTCAACGAGCTGCGGCTTGGCATCGAGCCAGTGGCCGCCCGTTTGGCTGCCGTCAATGCCACCGCCCAGCAGCGGGCGGAATTGCTGCGCCTCGCCGCGCGCTTAGCCGAGCTGGAATCCACCCCGTCTCCGCGCGTGGGCGAAGAATTGGAAACCGATCTGCGCTTCCACACCCTCATCCTGCGGGCCTCCGGCAATGAGATGCTGGCCGCACTCGCCCCTTCCCTGGTGGCGATGCTCAAGGGCAAGTCGGTTTTTGGCTCCCGCAAGCGCGACCCCATCGGCGGCACCACACAGCTGCACATGGAACTGGCACGCGCCATTGACGCCGGGCTTGCCGACGCCGCCGAAGAGACCTCCCGCACCATCCTCGACCGCACCCGGGCAGAAAACGGCTAAGCGCCTCGCTGCACGTCCTTCCCCTCGACGTGCAGCGAGGCGCCCTACCTGCGGTTTAGAGCATGCAGGATACGCAGCCCTCGACCTCGGTGCCCTCCAGCGCCATCTGGCGCAGGCGGATGTAGTACAAGGTCTTAATGCCCTTGCGCCACGCATAAATCTGCGCGCGGTTGACATCGCGGGTGGTTGCGGTGTCCTTGAAGAAGAGCGTGAGCGATAGGCCCTGGTCCACATACTTGGTGGCTACGGCATAAGTATCGACGATCTTCTCGTAGCCGATTTCATAGGAGTCCTTGAAATACTCCAGGTTGTCATTATCCATGTGCGGCGCCGGGTAGTAGACGCGGCCGATCTTGCCTTCCTTGCGGATCTCAATCTTGGAAGCAATCGGGTGGATGGACGAGGTGGAGTTATTGATATAGGAAATCGAGCCCGTCGGCGGCACCGCCTGCAGGTTGCGGTTGTACAGGCCGTACTTAGCCACATCCTGCTTCAAGTCCTCCCAGTCCTGGGCGGACGGGGTGTGGATCGAAGAGGCGTCGAAAAGCTCCTGCACCTTCTTCGTCTTCGGCTTGAACTCTTCCGGATCGTAGCGGTCGAAGAACTCACCGGAGGCATACTCGGACTGCGGGAACTCCGTGAAGTACTCGCCGCGCTCGCGGGCAATCTTATTGGAAGCGCGCAGCGCCGCATACAGCACGGCCGCAAAGTAGGCATTGGTGAAGTCCAAGCCCTCTTCCGAGCCATACTCGATGTGCTCGCGGCCCAAGTAACCATGCAGGTTCATCTGGCCCAAGCCGATGGCGTGGGACTCGTCATTACCACGGCGCACGGACGGCACGGAATCAATGGAAGTCTTATCCGCCACGGCGGTCAAGCCGCGGATGGCGGTTTCCACCGTATTGGCGAAGTCCGGCGAATCCATGGTCATCGCGATATTCAGGGAACCCAAGTTGCAGGAAATATCGCTGCCCAGCTCCTCATAAGTCAGGTCCGCGTTGAATTCGGAGGCGGAGTTGACCTGCAGGATTTCCGAGCACAGGTTGGACATGTTGATCCACGAGGTCTTCACCGGGTTCGCGCGGTTTACGGTGTCCTCGAACATGATGTACGGGTAACCGGACTCGAACTGCAGCTCGGCCACGGTCTGGAAGAAGTGGCGGGCGTTAATCTTCTTCTTGCGGATGCGTGGGTCTTCCACCATCTCCTCATAGTGCTCGGTGACGGAGATGTCACCGAAGGCCTTGCCATAGACGCGCTCGACGTCATACGGCGAGAAGAGGTACATATCGTCATTGCGCTTAGCCAACTCAAAGGTGATATCCGGCACGACGATACCCAACGAGAGGGTCTTAATGCGGATCTTCTCATCCGCGTTCTCGCGCTTGGTATCCAGGAAGTTCATGATGTCCGGGTGGTGCGCGTTGAGATAGACCGCACCGGCACCCTGGCGGGCACCGAGCTGATTGGCGTAGGAGAAGGAATCCTCCAGCAGCTTCATCACGGGGATGACGCCGGACGACTGGTTCTCAATGTGCTTAATTGGTGCACCGGACTCGCGGATATTAGACAGCAGGAGGGCCACGCCGCCGCCGCGCTTGGAAAGCTGCAGCGCGGAGTTGATGGAGCGACCGATGGACTCCATATTGTCCTCGATGCGCAGCAGGAAGCAGGAAACGAGCTCGCCGCGCTGGGCCTTGCCGGCGTTGAGGAAGGTCGGGGTAGCCGGCTGGAAGCGGCCGGTCATGATCTCGTCTACGAGGTGCTCGGCCAAGCCTGCGTCGCCGTCCGCCAAGAACAGGGCCGTCATGGACACGCGGTCCTCAAAGCGCTCGAGGTAGCGGCGGCCATCAAAGGTCTTCAGCGTGTAGCTGGTGTAGTACTTATACGCACCCAGGAAGGACTTGAAGCGGAACTTATAGGAATAAGCGCGCTTGAACAGCTCCTTAATAAAGGAGAAATCATACTGCTCAATGACCTGCGGGTCGTAGTACTTGTTATTAATCAGGTAATCGATCTTTTCTTCCAGATCATGGAAGTAGACCGTGTTTTGATTAACGTGCTGCAGGAAGAATTGGTTAGCGGCCTCGCGGTCCTTTTCAAACTGAATCTTGCCATTAGCATCGTAGAGATTCAGCATCGCGTTCAGAGCGTGGTAATCCAATTGCTCTTCTGGCTTTACTGGCTCGGCGACGGTCTTCCCCAATTGCGTACTCACAGCTGACAAGGCCTTTCTTAAAAATCAGGATCTTTATTTAAGTCGTGGTAGGCGCTAGGCCGCAGCCTCGAGCCCAAGCTCGGCGGCGTTAGCCAATAAACCTTCACGACAAATTTTGATATCGTCATCGTTTCCCAGCAACTCGAAACGATATACATAGGGCACTTTACATTTGGCGCTGATGACGTCACCAGCCTTGCCAAAGTCGGCACCAAAATTGCTATTGCCACCCGCGATCACCGCGCGAATGAAACTACGGTTGTGCTCATCGTTCAGGAACTTAATTACCTGTGTGGGCACCGGCCGAGAGTTCTGGTGGCTAATGGACGCACCCCCGCCGTAGGTGGGGCACACCAAAACATAAGGCTCGTTGACTTTGAGGGGCTCGCCCGTGCGGCGCAACGGGATGCGCGCGCTAGGAAAGCCCAGTTTCTGCACGAACCGGTGCGTATTTTCCGTCGCGGAGGAAAAATACACGACCAACATCGCTACTGGCCTCCCCTACTCCCCTAAGCGGATGCGGTCAGGGAAGCCAAGCCCTTGATACGGTCAGGGCGGAAACCGGACCAGTGCTCGCCATTAGCCTCAACTACCGGGGCCTGAACGTAGCCCAGTGCCATGACGTAGTCACGGGCTTCATCATCAACAGAAATATCGACCAAGTTGTAATCGAGACCGGCGCGGTCGAGGGCCTTCTTGGTGGCATTGCACTGGACGCATGCTGGCTTGGTGTAAACGGTGATAGACATATAGATCCTTAAAGCTCCTGCATTGAAAAATTCGTCAGAGCGGGGAGCGTTTCCCGCCTAAACGGGCGCTTCCTGCGCCGCTCTGAGCAACATCAACGACACTATACTTTGGGGGAAATACCCGCAACTAACACAATATGTAGTAGTTACAGCCGTGGTATTCCCAGGATGGCACACCCCCGGACCCCACATGTTGACCACACCTACGGACAGCCATGAAACTACACCAATGGGATTCCTGCAGGTTTACCTGGAGTTCACCATTTTGTGTGCCAAAGTTCACATTTTAGGGCTGGTACGTCACCTTAAGAGCCGACTACCGAAGGCTCGCCAGAGGCACAGGTCGCCGGGTCCGGACCCTCCCCCGGGGCGCGCTTTAGCCCAAAAATGACCTGACTCAACACCGTCCAGTCGGTCGGCAGCTTGTCGTGCCGAGGAGCCACGCCGCAGACTTCGCTTAAGTCGAGGTTGACCACATCGGCGCCGTCGCCAAGCGCCAGCTGCGAAGAGCTATTCGGAGTCACCGTCGTATCCCCCGGCGAGTAAATGGAGGTATAAAGCACGCCTGGCGCGGTATCTGGCAGCGCATTGAGCCGTTGCATGAACTCCGACCCCACTACTTGCTGAATGCCGGCCGTACTTGCCAGGAAAGCGGCGAGGTGCGGTGCAAAGGCAATGATTTTAGAGAGCGCTTCCCCCTGCCCGTTAAGCGTGGTGCCGTGGAAGTTGCCGCCCAGCGCTACCGCATGGGAGACGTGATCCGCGCCATTGTGCATCTGGGTATAGGTCTTGATGTGCATGCCACCCTGGGAATGGCCCACCAAGTTCACCTTGTCCGACCCAGTGACCTCGCGGACATAGTCCACCTGATCCGCAATTTCCGCGGCCGAATCATCCAGGTCCGCGATGGCTTTGACACTTGGAATCATATTCTGCAAGGTCACATCATCGGCGCCGTAATCAAAGGCCCACACGCACGCCCCCTGATCTTGCAAGAGGTGGACCAAGTTTCCCCAGACGGAAGCATTATTCGAGGTTCCATGCAGCAACACAACGGGCTCAGTGATGTCCCCTGAAGGCACACAGGACGGGTCATTGATGCCAAGGGACTCCGGCGCAGAGGATTCCCACTGTGGTTCTGCGGCATGAGCCACTGGGGCAGACAATCCGAGTGCGGCGGCAGTGAGCGCGGCAACGATTCGCTGGGACATTATTCTTCTTTCTCACGGCATGAATAGACAAAATAATTATATTCATATATTTGCCTTTATGCTCACCGGGGCTGAAGAGAATGTATCCTTTTGTGCCGGAGCTCACGCATGAAAAAATCCGCCCCACTCCGGGAGTCCGGAGGGAGCGGATGGAATCGCGTCTCAATTAGCCCTGACGAGCCTTGAAACGGGGATCCTTCTTGTTGATCACGAAGACCTTACCGTGGCGGCGAATAACCTGGGCGCCCGGCTTCTTCTTCAGCGACCGAAGGGACTTACGGACCTTCATCGGGCGCTCCTTTCGTTATGCGCAATCTACATGCGGTTGAATAAGTAAAGCACGGACTGGGAATCCCCAGCCATGACACGAGGAAAAATGTTACCTCACACGTCCGTCAATACCAAAACACTAAGGCTTCACGGGTGCGGACTCGCGCTCGTAGCGCGACTTCATTTCCTCGCCTACCTCATCCAGGCTACGTCCCATAGTCTCTGGAACCAAAACCTTGGTGTAGCCGATGGCGATGAGGCCGAAGACTCCGAAGACGATAAACGCCACCGGGCCGGTCAGCCACTCCACTAGCGGCAGGAAGTACTGCGCCACGGCCCAGTTGGTGGCCCATAGCGAGAGCCCCGCAATGCCCATGCCTAGGCCGCGCACCTGCAGTGGCACCAGCTCGGAGATGAGTAGCCAGGTAGTGGGCGATACTGCCGCCTGCTGAAAGGCGATAAACAGCGCCATGAATACCAACGAGACCATGGCCATAGCGGTGGAGTCCTGCGCATGAGAATAGGCAAAGGAGAGGATAAACAGCGAGACCACGTTGCCGGTCAGGCCGATCAGCAACAATCGCTTTCGCCCAATGCGGTCCACGACCTTCAGCCCCACCCAGCAAGCCAGCACGGATACCGTGCCGATAACGATGGAGGTATAAACCGAGTTAGCCGTGGAAATCCCCACCTGGTTCATCATGGTCGGCGCGAAGTACACGATGGCGTTGACGCCGGTAATCTGCTGCGTCAAGCCCATCAGCATGGCAAGCAGCACCGTAATCTGCATCCACCGATTGGCCTTCAGCGCCTTCCATTCGGATCCGCTGGACTTGCGCGCGGTCTCCTGCGAGGTCAGCTCCGAGATATCCATCCCGGCGCGCCCGGCAATCTCTTGGGCGCGGGGCATGCGCCCGTTGGTTGCCAGCCATACCGGCGTTTCTGGCAGAAACGCCATTCCGAGCGCCAGCGCCAGGCCCGGCACTGCGGCCAGGCCCAGCATCCACTCCCAGCTGCCGGTAGAGGCCAGCGCGGAGTTGACCAGGTAGGCCATCAACTGGCCCACCACAATCGCGAGGGTATTGAGCGAGACCATGCGCCCGCGCACCTTGGCGGGCACGATCTCCGCGATGTACATGGGAGACACGATGGACACTGCACCCACGGCAAAGCCCAAGAAGGTACGCGCCGTTGCCAGCATTCCCACCGAGCCGGAAAGCGCACACCAGATAGAACCCAGCACGAAAATGATGCCGCCTGCAATCAGCGTGAAGCGGCGCCCATACCTATCGGCGATGCGCCCGGCCGTCAGCGCCCCTACTGCAGCACCCACGAGCAGCATCGAGGTCACCCAGCCCTCTTGGTGCGCGCTCATGTCGAATGCGGGGCTAATAAAAAGCAAGGCACCGGACATCACGCCGGTGTCGTATCCAAATAGCAGCCCACCCAGGGCCGCTATGCCAGCTACTACCTTGACATAAACTTCCTTATTCACAGCACAATATTGTGTCAGGCGGCTACCATGAACGTCATGTCGAATGATGCCGAAAACCTGCAGCAAACCATCATAAAAGCCCTGGGTGTGCGCCCCTTTATCGATCCAGAAGCGGAAGTGCAGCGCCGCGTGGACTTCCTGGTTGATTACCTGCGCACCACCGGCGCTAAAGGCTACGTGCTGGGTATTTCCGGCGGCCAGGATTCCACCTTGGCGGGCAAGCTCGCGCAGCTGGCGGTGGAGCGCGTCGACGGCGCGGAGTTTTGGGCCGTGCGCCTGCCCCACGGCGTGCAGGCCGATGAGGACGATGCCCAGATTGCCCTGGATTTCATCCAGCCCGATCACCGCCCCACCGTCGATATCAAGCCGGCCACCTTGGCCCTCGACGAACAGGTGGCGGATGCGCTGCAGCTTGCCGACGTCACCGATTTCAACCGTGGCAATACCAAAGCCCGCCTGCGTATGACCGCCCAATATGCCATCGCCGGCGAGGTCGGCGCGCTAGTCATCGGCACCGACCATGCGGCGGAAAACGTCACCGCCTTCTTTACCAAGTGGGGCGATGGCGCGGCGGATCTCCTCCCCTTGGCCGGCCTCAATAAGCGCCAAGGCGCCGCCCTCCTAGAGCACCTTGGTGCCCCGCGCTCTACCTGGGAGAAGGTTCCCACCGCGGACTTGGAGGACGATAAGCCCCAGCTTCCCGACGAAGAAGCCCTCGGTGTCACCTACGCCCACATCGATGACTACCTGGAGGGCAAGGCGGTTCCCGACGCCGCCCGCGAACGCATCGAAACCTTATGGCACCGCGGCGCCCACAAGCGCATCATGCCGCAGGGGCCAAACCTTTAGCCCAGCGCCTCCAAGGTAGCGGCCGCCGCGCGCTCCAGCGGCCGGTTATAGCTGGCGCCGTGCGTCAGCGCATGCACCGCCAGCGGGTGCAGCTGGTGCATGGGAATCCACTTTTCGATGTCCTTCGGCGCACCATATCCCCGGAAAATCTCCTCTAGGTACGGTGCCCCGAAAAGCGCCAACATTCCCAAATCCGTATGCGGGTGCCCACCATGGGCGGCGGGGTCAATCATGATGCCGCCATCCGCTCCAAAAAGCAGGTTGCCCGCCCATAGATCGCCGTGGATGCGCGCCGGTGCCACATCCCAACTGCGCGCGGCGATGGCATCGCAAGCACGCCTTACCAAGTCCAACTGCGCCGCACTAATCCCTGCCAGTTCCGCGAAGGGCAGCACTCGCTGTTCAACATAGAACTCGCCCCAATTATCCGTCGGGATGCAGTCTTGCTCGATGCTGCCAATGAAGTTCTTGCCTTCCCACTCGGTAGGAGGCGTGCCAAAGCCTTCAGCTCCCGCACGGTGCATGCGCGCCAGCTCTGCACCAAACTTGCGGGCCGCCTCCGGCGTGGGCATGACCTCGTCTACGCGCTCGGTAACGATTTCTAGCCCGTCGGCACTCACGACGTTGACCACCGCGTCGGTGGCCTCCCCGAGCCACCGCAATCCAGCCGCCTCGGCACCTGCTTGATCCGTGTCGCGTACTCGCTTTGAAAAAGTCTGCATGCCGCCCAGCCTAATCAGGCAAGGAAATTTTTAAAGCGCCGCGTGCTCGCGCGTGGGCAGGGCCATCATAAAGAGCAACGCGATTCCACCGAACACGGGAATGAACCCAATCAGGCATAGCAGCCCTGTCCTCCCGGAATCGTGCAGCCGCCGGCACATCAAAGAAACGACTGGAATCACAAGTACCGCCTCGGCAATAGTCTCAATATCCACGCCAAAGTGCCGATCGATAATGCCGATGGCCACAGAAATCAGCACGAGGAAACCGAAAACCCACCAAAACTCACTCATGGACGCCCGGCCACGAAAGTTGAAGTACTTTACAAAGAACCTGCCTACCGCCTGTACAGGTGAGGCCCCATAGAGCGCTTCGCGTGTAAAGAACCCTGTGGAATCATGATTCATTCTGCGCGCGAGCCCCTTTGATGTTGACTGCATATACTCGGCTGCGCACCATGCTACCCACTTCCTATAAAGGAGGAGCAATGTACTCGGACGTCATCATCATCGGCGGTGGCTTTGCCGGCACCGCAGCCGCCATCACCTTGGCCCGCGCTAACCGCAATGTTCAGTTAATCGATTCCGGGGCTCCCCGGAATCGCTTCAGTGACCATGCCCACGGCATCCTTGGCCTCGACGGCGCGTCTCCTGCCGAACTGCTCCACCGCGGTCACGCGGAGGTCAAGAAATTCGGCGGAACCATTTCCCGGGGCTTGGTGGAGAAACTCACCCGCACTTCCGAGCACGGACCTTGGCAGGCAAAACTTGCCAGCGGCGAGGTCCTCGAGTCCCGCCACGTTCTCGTCGCGACGGGGCTCACGGACAAGCTCCCTGCAGTCCCCGGCCTCAGCGATTTGTGGGGCACCAGGGTCTTTCACTGCCCGTACTGCCACGGCTACGAAGTCACCGGAAAGAAGGTTGCGCTCATCGGCGGCGCGAACCCGCCTTTTACCATCCGCATCAGCAAACTGCTGTCCAAGTGGACGAGCACACTGACCTTTTACCCCAACGGCCTTGAGCTAACCGATCTTGATCGCACTCAACTCGCCGGATTGGGCGTAGAGGTAAACGATGCGCAAGTGACACAAGTCCGGCCAGAGGAGGCGTCGTCGACCGGCGTTGTAGTGCAAAGCTCCACTGGAGAAGACACCTATGAAGCATGCTTTACCGGGCCCGATTTTCTACCCAATGACGCACTGTTGCGGGATGCCGGCTGCGAATCAACATATGGCTGGGTCAGCGTAGAGCGTGGCCAGACCTCGGTACCGCGCCTGTGGGCGGCCGGCAATGTGGTCAGCTCCCCAGACCAGGTCTCGCAAGCGATGGGCAGCGGCGCGGCCGTCGGCATCGCCATCGATCAGCGCATGCTCGATGAAGATCTAGCGGAGCTCTAGCCCACCGCAACAAAGAAAAAGGAGAGGAACTAATGTTCCTCTCCTTTATATTGTGGAGCTAACGGGATTCGAACCCGTGACCCCCACACTGCCAGTGTGGTGCGCTACCAGCTGCGCCATAGCCCCTCAAACGAGGTGCAACCCTGTGGGCTGCAACTCGCTTAAATATACATGGAGGGTATTTAACTCTCCAAATCGCCTGCTACTTAGTTACGATCTCTACCCAGTCACCCAGGTTCTTGCCGGCCTTTTGATCCTTTTCGGATGGAACATCCTTGCCATTTTGGACAATGCGCGGCGAAGAGACCGAGCCGGTTTCTTTATCGAGCTTGTCATAGTTGGTCTTTGCCACCTTATTGCCCTGCTTGATATCCACGTCCTTCATGGACTCAACAACATCGTCTTCTGCGCCAAGCTCCTTGGCTTGGTCAGCGATGTCTCCGGTCTCCCACTTATTAGCAACACTTTGCTGATTTTGCATGAGGAAGTCACGCAAATTCCAGTAGGTTTTGACGTCGCCGGACTTTGCCAACTCCGACATAGCGGCTGCCGCCTTTGTGGAGTAGCCGTCTTGGCCTTCAATATCCTTGCCATCCAGGAAGTTGAGGGTGCGCACATGGACGATCAGCTTGCCATCTTCTATGGCCTGCTTCATGTCACCGTCGGTAGCTGCAGCCAATTCAGCACAGTGCGGGCAGGAGTAATCTTCGTACAGATCTACCTCAGGGGTATCGTCCGTAGCATTCTCGCCCTTCAGCGTGATAGCGCCGTCGCTGTACTCCATGGTCATATTGACGTCTTCGATGCCGTCATCGGACTGTTTACCGTTCCACACGATGTAGCCAATGACAACGGCAATAATGACGAGGAGCACGCCGACTCCCCAAATAAATCCGTTGCCACCCTTGGCGTTCGGGTCAGATACTTTGCTCATTTGAACCTTGCCTTTGCAATTCTTCGGACTCGATCAGCCTACCTTGCCCAACTACTAGGGGTGAAGGGCAAACTTGGTGAAGGGGCGCTTGATGGTCCATAGGGTCAGGAATAGATATGCGGCGTCGCGCAGCAGCGTCTTCGCATAATCCATTCCTCGGTCAGGATTTTGGGCGTCAAAGCCAAAGCAGCCGCAGTCAATATCCAGTCCACGGGCCCAAGCTTGTGCGATGCCCACCATAAAGAGCAGCAACACGACGGTGGCCACGATGGAGGACTTTCGCAAAAACAGCCCGAGCAGCAAGAGCACGCCACCAATAACCTCCAGTGGGCCAATGACCGTTGCGAGGTAAAGAGCCCAATCAGGCGTAAAAATGTCATAGCCCTTGATGGCCTGGGTCATGTCTAGAGTCTTGCCCAGCTTATGCACGCCGGCGTCAATCCACACCCAAGCCATAAAAAACCGGGCGATGAAGCTGATGACATCAAGCACCAGCTTCCCATTAATCTTGCTACTCACGAGGATGAGTTTAGCGTTAACCCTTTAAAACATGGGAAACAACTCCCTGTGCTTCTGCTTGCACTTGCTTGAGATGTTCCTCACCCAAGAAAGACTCGGCATAGATTTTGTACTTATCTTCCGTGCCGGAAGGACGAGCAGCGAACCAGGCATTTTCCGTCGCCACCTTCAGGCCGCCAATGGCCGCACCGTTGCCGGGCGCCTCCGTCAGCTTGGCCACGATTTCCTCGCCCGCCAGTTCCGTGGCGGAAACTTTTTCAGGAGACAGCTTCTTAAGGATGGCCTTCTGCTCGCGGTTAGCGGGGGCGTCGGTGCGAGCATAGGCTGGGGCGCCGAATTTCTCCGCCAGTTCTGCATAACGCTGGGACGGAGTCTTGCCGGTGACGGCGGTAATCTCCGCGGCGAGCAGGTCCATAATGATGCCGTCCTTATCGGTGGACCATACGGAGCCATCGAAGCGCAGGAAGGATGCACCGGCGGACTCCTCGCCACCGAAACCAATGGCGCCTTCGACCAACCCCGGCACAAACCACTTAAAGCCGACGGGTACCTCCACCAATTCGCGGTCCAGGCTTGTCACCACGCGATCGATCATGGAGGAGGACACCAAAGTCTTGCCCACACCGGCGCTCCCCCAGTGCGGGCGGTGGCTAAAGAGGTACTCGATAGCCACGGCAAGGTAGTGATTGGGGTTCATCAGGCCGGCATCGGGAGTGACAATGCCATGGCGGTCCGCATCGGCGTCGTTGCCGGTGGCAAGGTCGAACTTAGAGCGGGCGTCGATAAGCGAGGCCATAGCATCCGGCGAAGAACAATCCATGCGGATCTTGCCGTCCGTATCCAAGGTCATAAAGCGGAAAGTGGAATCCACCTCTGGATTCACCACGGTCATGTTGAGCTCGTAGTGGTCAGCGATGGCCTGCCAATAATCCACGGAGGCGCCACCCATGGGATCAGCGCCGATGCGCAGGCCGGAATCTTTAATGGCCTGCATATCCACCACATTCTTAAGGTCAGCCACGTAGTTGTGCACGTAGTCGTGCTTCACGCAGCGCTCGTCCAGCACGCCCGCGACAGATGTCCGCTTCACGCCTTCCAGCCCGGCGCGCAGGTACTCGTTCGCGCGGCCAGCAATCCAATCGGTGGCCTGAGCATCGGCCGGTCCACCGGTAGGCGGGTTGTATTTGAAGCCGCCATCGCGGGGAGGATTATGGGACGGGGTAATCACAATGCCATCGGTGCCAGGGTGGGTCAGGATGGCATGGGAGACCGCCGGGGTCGGCGTGTAGCGGCCGCGCTCATCGACGCGAACCTCCACCCCATTGGCCAACAGCACCTCAAGGGCGGAAACCATGGCAGGTTCGGACAGCGCGTGGGTATCGCGGCCGATGAAAATCGCCCCAGCAACGCCTTGTTCCGCGCGGTAATCCACAATGGCTTGGGTAATGGCTAGGATATGAGCCTCATTAAAGGCTCGATCCAGCGCGGAGCCGCGGTGGCCTGAGGTACCGAAGGACACCTGCTGATCCGGGTTATCGGCGTCCGGGGTGCGGGTGTAGTAGGCGGTGACCAATTCTGCGATATCAATAAGATCCGTGGGCTGTGCCAGGGTGCCGGCGCGCTCGTGGGCCATGGCGTGCTCCTTGAAGGGTTGGGGTGGGATGCCATTCCAGCTTGCCTTCTCTCCCGTGGTTGCGCAGGACGAATATTCCCCCGGCTGGGGGTACGGGCAAATTTACTCCATTTCTATAGTTCGCTAGATTTACAGAATGGACTCGCTTAATTCCATCCTCTCCGCCATCAGCACCGTGGTGTGGGGACCATTCATCCTCATTCCCCTCCTGCTGGGCACCGGCCTGTGGCTGACCATTCGTTTGGGCGGACTCCAATTCCGAGCGCTGGGCCGCGCGACGCGTCACGTCTTTGCCACAGATTCTGACGATGAGTCCACCGAGGGTGATATTTCCAATTATCAGGCGCTGACCACCGCCCTTGCCGCCACCGTGGGAGTGGGAAATATCGTGGGCGTGGCCACCGCGCTGTCCATCGGCGGCCCTGGCGCACTGGTATGGATCTGGATTACCGGCCTCGTGGGTATGGCGTCCAAGTACACCGAGGCCTACTTGGGCGTGCGTTTTCGCACTACGGATTCCAAGGGCGAGATGTCCGGCGGGCCGCAGCAATACCTGAAGCGTGGCATCCCCGGACCACTCGGATCGGTACTCGCAGTATTCTTTGCCATCTTTGCAATTTGCGCCTCCTTTGGCATCGGCAACCTCGCCCAAGCCAATGCTGTGGCCACCAATATGGAATCGACCTTCGGTATCGCCCCGGCGGCCACTGGAGCGATCCTCTTCGTCTTGGTGGGCTCCGTGCTCCTCGGCGGAATCCAGGCCATCGGGCGCATTACCGCCGCCTTCGTACCGTTGATGATCATCGTCTACGTCCTGGGCGGGCTCTATGTAATCTTCTCGCATGCCGCGCAGATTCCCGCCGCCTTTGCGATGATTTTCAGCGATGCCTTCACCGGCACCGCCGCCGGCGGTGGATTCGTAGGCTCCACCATCATGATGACCATTCAATACGGTGTTGCCCGCGGCATCTTCTCCAATGAGTCCGGCATGGGTTCCGCCGCCATCGCCGCCGCGGCTGCCAAGACCCCGCACCCAGCGCGCCAGGGGTTGGTATCGATGACGCAGACCTTCATCGACACCATCATCGTGGTCACCATCACCGGCTTGGTCATCGTAGTGGGTGGTACCTGGGATATGGGCCGCGACGAGGCCGGAATCATGACAGCCGAGGCCTTTTCTCGCGTGCTTCCTGGCGACTGGGGCGGCACCATCGTTTCGCTCTCCATTATTTTCTTCGCCTTTTCCACCATCATGGCCTGGGCATATTACGGCGAGCGTTCCCTGGAGTCCCTCTGCGGCCGCAAGGCCTCTATCCCCTACCGCATGTTTTTCGCCTGCCTCCTCTTTGTCGGCTCCGTCTCGGAGCTCGAGCTCGCTTGGACCTTCTCCGACCTGGCCAATGGCCTCATCGCCATCCCGAACCTCATTGGTCTGCTCCTTCTCTCCGGCCTCGTGGCCCGCGAAACCAAGGCGTACTTAGCCTTTGACCCCAAGCTCAATAAGCCAGTGGAAGAGGTGCGCGCGTTCGTAGAGTCCCAGGGGATAGACTGGAAGTAACATAGGCCGCATGCCTCAATTCCTCGTCGTGGGTGCTGGCGCTGCGCTCGGCGCGGTGGCCAGGTATCTCCTCTCCGCCGCGCTCGGCGGCGGCATGCTCCCGCTGCTCGTCATCAATATCCTCGGCAGTGCCCTCATGGGCTACTTCCGCCCCGGCCCCTTTTGGGGCACCGGCGTGCTCGGCGGTTTCACCAGCTTCGCCACCTTCGCTTTCCTGACCTCCGAGGCCCATTGGACCGTGGCCCTGGCCTATGTCCTTGCCACCATCATCGGCTGCGTGGGCGGCTACCTGGCAGGTGACAAGCTGCGATGAATCTTCTCTGCGTCCTTCTCGGCGGCTTCATCGGCGGCAGCCTGCGCTATGGCTTTACCCGGCTTATCCCCGCCCCCTACTGCACCTTCGTGGCGAATATTTTGGGTTCCCTAGCCCTTGGCCTGGCCTATGGTTTCACCCAGCTTGCCGACGTCCCCCTTCTCCACCCCTTCCTCGCCCTCGGCCTCGCCGGTGGCCTATCTACCTGGTCCACATTGGCGAAGGAACTGGGCGAGATGACCAAACGCAAGCAGTGGTGGCGACTGTGTAAGTACCTCTTCTGGACCATTGGCCTCGGCATCGTTCTAGCCTGGCGCGGCACCATCTGGGCGGCCCGCATTTATCACGGGGTTTAAGGGGCAAACTCCCAGCTAACTTGCAGTTACTTTTGCCCTGCACAGGCCTAATGTTTTCCGCGTGAGTTTCCTTTTGAATCTGCCTTTGGCGGATCCCATCAACGGCGTGATCTTCTACGCCATCCTCGCGATTGCAGGAATCATCATTCTCCTTCAACGCAAGGTGTGGCCGCTGGTCATCGCGGCCCTGCTGTGCGTCATCGCTTGGTACTTTCTCCAGCACTGGCAAGTGCCGTGGTATATCTTCCTCGCAGCTTTCGTCCCCGTGGCGGCGTTTCTCCGCAAGCCCAAAACTGTCACGATTGCGGCCGGAGTCTTCTCCCTCCTCGCCACCGTTGGCATCATCAACATGGAGTACCAAACCTACCCAGATATTTCCTCCCTGGACCCACGCCCCGTGGCAAAAGAGATGAGCTATGAGGAGTTTTCCCACACCAATTCCGGTGCAGCGATCGTCCACGTCGATCTTCCGGGCACCACCTCCCATTTCTCCGCTCGCCAAGCTACGGCGTATATCCCGCCTGCATACTGGACGGACCACACCCTGCCTGTCATCGTCCTCCTGCACGGCAACCCAGGTGGCCCAGAGCAATGGTTCGGTTCGGGTGAAGCGGCCGAAACCGCAGACCAATTCCAGGCGGCGAATGGAGGGCGCAGCCCTATCGTCGTTGCCGTGGACGCCACCGGCTCTGAAACAGCCAATCCCATCTGCGCCGATAGCACCCAGGCCAAGGTCATGACCTACCTCAGCCAAGACGTGCCGCAAGCTATCAAGCAGAAGTTCAAGGTCAACCCGGATCAGCGCACTTGGACCGTCGGCGGCCTAAGCTACGGCGGCACCTGTTCTCTGCAGATCGCTACCAACCGCCCCGAAGCCTATGGCTCAATCATCGACATCTCCGGCGAGGCCGAGCCCACAATTGGCAACCACGCGGCCACGGTGAAGAAATTCTTCGCTGGCGACGAGTCAGCCTTCAATGACCAGGACCCCGCACACTTGCTCGCCCACAAGCACTACTCCGCCCAGGCCATCTTCATCGCTGGCGATAAGGACACAGCTTCCGTCAACGCCCTGTACTCGCTTTCCGACGCCGCCCGCAACGCCGGCATGAAAACCTACTTCAGCACCCGCCCCGGCGGCCACTCCTTCCAGGTGTGGCGCCCAGCCCTGCGCGAATCTTTCGCTTGGGCCGCCCGTCGCGGTGGCATGACCGCGATTAAGGATCCCTTCGACGGAATTGGAGCCAACGATGTCCGTTCTTAAAACCATCCTGACCAGGTTTCCTGTTTCCCTGGCCGTCTTAGTCATCATGTGGGCGCTCCACCTAGTGGACTTCCCCACCTCTCACTGGTTGGCGCTGACTACCGCGCACCCTGGCGGCGCTATCATCTTGTCGGTCCTTATCTTGTTGTGGCTCGTTCCCGCAGAATGGCGCTTGGGCTCCCTGCGCACGTTGGCGATTGGAATTATCTCTCAGCTCATTACTGTGCCTCTATCCATCGTCCTTGCCCGCGGAATCGAGACCGTAGGCCTGAACCGGTGGGGCAATGATCTCCTTAGCGATACCTTCCTCACCCCAATCGGTTTCATCGCCGGTGCCGCCGGCTTTGCTTCCGCCCTACTACCCCGCCTGTGGCGCCGCCGGCTACGCATCTCGCTTATCATGCTTACCGCTACCTTTGTGCTCTATTCCGGCACCATGTCCGATGTCCTCGGCATCGTTGCCGCCGCACTTTCCATTACGGCGGGCCAACTTCTCTTTAAGCCCGAACCCGCACCGCCTTCCATCAGGGAGCGCCGAGTGCTCCTCGCCGTTGGCGTCGCCTGCGTGGCCATCGGGCCTGCGTTCGTAGCCCTCGATCCAATGGCAGAAGGCCCGTTCTCCCAAATCACGCAGCTCCTTTGGACCCCACATCTATCCGCTTTGGAGGCCACCCAGTCCTGCGCGGATTCGGTCACTTCTGCCAGTTGCACCGCGGCAGTCGATCTCGCCCGCGCCCAAGGCATCGGCGCCGTGGTAGCCAATATCATGCCGTTCATCATCCAGCTAGTGGTGTGCTTTGGTCTTACCCGCGGCCGCGTGCTCGCGTGGTGGATGGCGGTCATTACCCAGGTACTTGCCATCACCCTGTTGACCTACCAGCTTTGGGATGACGCCCGCCTGAGTTATCTCCTGCCCAACCTCGTGCTCGTCCTCTTGCCTTGGCTACTGACACTGTTCATGCTGCTAATTAACCGCTCACTGTTTCACACCCACGAAAACCGCGCATTCTTCACTCGGACGGTCACCCTCGCCATACTTGCCGCCGCCATCGGCGCGGGCCTGTGGATCCTCACCGCCTCGTTGCACAACACCGTACCCCCGGCGAACCTCGCGGCGATCCTTGCAGAAACCCCACTGCGCTTCGTACCGGCCGTCGTCGCGCTCATCCTCCCCCACCACGTCGCACCAGCAACCATGATTTCTTGGTTCATCTACGAGTGGGTAGGAAATGCTTTCTGGCTCCTCGTAGCTATACGGCTCTACCTCGGATTTTCCCGTCCTGTTGACCCAGCCCAAGAGTCCGACCGCGACACCGCGCGCCGCTTACTCGAAGCCGGTACCGGCGATCACCTATCTTTTATGACCCTGTGGAAATCCAACCGGTATTTCTTCCACGGTGATTCCTACATGGCGTACCGGGTTTCCAATGGCATTGCCCTCACGCTGGGCGCCCCCGTCGGCCTCGATATCAGCTCCGAATTTGAACAATTCGCCGCCGAGCAAGGCTGGGCCGTCGCGTGGTATTCCGTCAATGCACAATTCGCTGACGCGCACCCGGAGCTAAAACGCCTCCAGGTCGCAGAAGAAGCCGTACTCAACTGCGAATCCGTAGAGTTCAAGGGGAAGAAATTCCAAAACGTGCGCACCGCACGAAACAAAGCAGAAAAGGAAGGCATCACGACACGGTGGACCACCTGGAAGGAGCTGGATATCGCCTCCATCGCCCGCATCACCGCGCTGAGCGAGGACTGGGTCTCTGACAAAGCCCTCCCTGAAATGGGCTTTACCCTCGGCGGTCTTGAGGAAATGATGGTGGACGGCACTCGGCTCCTGCTGGCTGAGTCCGCCGACGGCACTCTACACGGTGTCACCAGCTGGATGCCGGTATACGAAAATGGTGCCATTGTCGGCTACGTTCTCGACGTCATGCGCCGCAATGAGCACGGCTTCAAAGGCGTCATCGAGCTCCTCATCTCAGAAGCGATGCTCATCGCTCATGACGAAGGCCTCGGCTGGATCTCCCTTTCCGGCGCCCCACTTGCCGGACAACCAGACGAGCCTAGCTGGCTCGACATCGCCCTCAACCGCATCGGTGAGGAAGTCGAACCGCTCTATGGATTCCGCACCCTAGCGGCCAGCAAGCGCAAATTCCAACCCGAGGAGCACCCGTGGTACCTCTGTTACCACGATGAACTGAAACTTCCTTCCATCGCATTGGCCACCATGCATGCCTACCTGCCGGATATGAAAACCAAGGATGCGGTATCGGCGGTCAGGGCTTGGATGGCCGCGTAAATACAATAAGGTCTCCCTTCTTTGTACCAAGAAGGGAGACCTTAGGCTTATTAGGCTAGTCCGCGATTGCCTCCAATGGCGGCGTCTTTGCCGCACGGTTCGACGGCCAGACGGCCGCGATAATGCCGACGATGGCCGAGCCCACCAGCATGATGAGCACCATCGCCCACGGAATCTGCGCGGAATCCAATCCCTCATCACCGAGGATCTTGATAAAGGACCAGCCCAAGCCAAGGCCGATGAGGATGCCCATTACCGCGCCGAAGAGCGCAATCTGCACCGACTCAAGAGTGATCATCGTGCGGATCTGGCGACGCTGCGTACCCACGGCACGCAACATGCCAATCTCCTGGCGTCGCTCAATAACACCCAGGGTCAAGGTATTGACAATACCCAGCACGGCAATAATCACCGCTAGGGCAAGTAGGCCATACAGGATGGAAAGCATCTGGTCGATGAATCCGGCGGCTTGGCCCGCATACTCCTCACCAGAATTAACCTGAACCACGACCAAATCCTTGACCGAATCCTCTAGGTTGTGGCGCAGCTCTTCCTTGTCATAGCCTTCCTGGCCCAAGACGCCCACCATTTGGACGGTAAAGGACTTCTCGGGAGCGACCTTTTCAGCCACGTCTTGCGAGAGCACCATATTCTGGACCACATCGGTGGGCTTAAAGGTACCGACCAGCTTGGCCTCGGCCTTCTTGTCCTTTTCCGCAGAAGTAACCTTGTAGGTCTCTCCTACCTTCCAGCCGTGTTCCTTGGCAAAGTCTTCGGTAGCAATGAAGCCCTTCTCCAAGTTGGCATCGCCCTCGACCATGTCGAGCGCAATCATCGACGACGGATCTCCATCCGCAGTCATCGTTTGTTGGAATTCTGGACCATAATCCATCGATGCCTGACCATCGACGGCTACCGGAGCCATACCGACGGTAATCACCTTATCGACGCCCTCGGCCTCCGCCGCGCGCTTACCCGTATCCTTCGGCGTCGGGAATTCACCGGAGCTAGGACCGGAAAGCAGGTAATCAGAAGTGATGTTCTGCTCCACGGTATCGGCCACAGAAGACTTCATAGTTGCGCCAAGCATGCCAATGGCGGTCACTAGGGCCACGCCCAAGGTCAGCGCAAATGCGGTGGCTGCCGTACGGCGCGGATTGCGACGCGAGTTGGTCGCCGCCAGTGAACCAATAGCGCCAAACGGTGCCCCGATTGCCTTGCCCACCGTCGGCACCAAAGGCAGCGACAAAGCAGGGCCGGCCAGGAAGAATCCCACGATGACGCCGAATGCGCCGAAGCCGACGAGGATGGCGCGAACGTTCGTCTCGGCGTCGGAAAGCACGCCTGCCAACGCCGCAACAATGCCCACCAGCAAGATAATGGCACCGAAAATCGTGCGTACCTTCAGGGAGTTTCCGGAAGCAGATTCGGTAGTGCGCATTGCCTCCACCGGCTGCACCCGGCCCGCGCGCCGTGCCGGAGCCCACGCGGATACAACCGTCACGATAGTGCCCAAAATGATTGGAACTACGATGGCCGAAACGCTCAGGCCCAAGCCGCCATCGAGCGGCATTCCCTGCGCGCTCATTACTGCCTTAATGATTGCGACCAAACCCATACCGGCAACCACGCCGACAATGGACCCCAGAACACCAACAATGGCGGACTCCACCACCACCGAGTTTGTGATCTGGCGACGGGAAGCACCCAGCGCACGTAAGAGAGCGAACTCCTTGGTGCGCTGCGCGACAATCATCGAGAAAGTATTAGCAATGATGAAGGTGCCCACCAACAGCGCAATCAGGCCGAAGGCGATGAGGAAGTAATTGATGAACTTCAAGGCAGAGGACATCATCTCCGAGGTCTCCTCAGCCAGGCGCTCACCCGACTCCGCTTCGACTTCATACTTCTCATTCAGGTGATCCACCAAGGCATTCGCATCCACTCCATCGGCTGCCGAGACCTTGAGCTGGCTCGGCTCACCGTAGCGCTCCAGGTAATCCTTTTCAGCCATGCTGAGAACGATGCTCTCGCCCTGGTCGACCGCAGGCTCCGAGATGCCAGAAACGGTAACCGTATCCTGCTCATCGGGGTGAACCACAGTCAGCTTCTGGCCCACGGAAATGTCGTACTTGTCGGCCGCGGAAGAGTTGATGAGGACCTCGTCCTTACCGCTAGGCTCCTCGCCCTCCTTCAACTTATCGGCGCCACCAACGACCTTGTCTTCCGGGTAGAACGGAACAACACTGGCCGTGCCGCCCTGGGTTTGAAAGGCCTCCGAGTTCTCATCGGCCGCGACAACGGTCTCCGAATCCGCGATATTGATGTTCTTGACATCCTTATCGTCAGCCAACTTCTGGCGCAGTTTGTCATCCAGTTTCGCGCCATTGTCGTCCTTTTGGCTCACCACTGCATCCACGCCGCGGAACTGATTGTCCACGGCGGAGTCAAACGTAGACTTTAGCGAATTGGTGAACATGAACGAGCCGGCGATAAACGCGGTGCCCAAAACCACCGCGAGAATCGTCAGCCCAAGGCGCAATTTATGCGCCACAATATTACGCAGAGACACTCTGCGCATTGCGTTTCCGCGTGCCATTTAGCCCTCAATCTCCGCCATTACCTGGTGAATGGCCTCCATCGTCGGATTGTGCAACTCATTCACTAGCTTGCCGTCAGCAAGGAAAACCACCCGGTCCGCATATGAGGCGGCCTTGGCATCGTGCGTCACGATGACCACTGTTTGGTCGTCCTTATCCACCGCGGTTCGCAAAATGTCGAGCACCTCGGCCGAAGAATTCGAGTCCAGGTTGCCCGTTGGCTCATCGCCGAAGATGATTTCTGGCCGAGAAACCAATGCACGAGCACAGGCCACGCGCTGCTGCTGTCCGCCAGACAATTCAGCTGGGCGGTGTTCCAGGCGCTCCGCAAGGCCAAGGCGGCTAGTGACCTCCTCAAACCACTGCTTATCGACGCCCTTACCCGCAATATCCGTAGGCAGCGTAATGTTTTCCGCCGCAGTCAGCGTGGGCACAAGGTTAAAGGACTGGAAAATAAAGCCCAGCCGGTCACGACGCAAGGCCGTAATGTTTTTGTCATTGAGCGCCGACATATCGGTATCACCGATAAATGCTGATCCGGAGGTCGCTGAATCGAGACCAGCCATGGTGTGCATCAGCGTCGACTTACCGGAACCCGATGGGCCCATGATCGCCGTGAATTCGTTCTTGCCGAATTCAATGGATACATGATCAAGAGCGACGACAGCTGTGTCATCGCTTCCGTATTGCTTAAACAAGTCAACGGCGCGAGCCGCAGCATCATTCATGAGACAAATTCTCCTTGTAAATGGGAAATTACCTATTTAAGTCTAGCGACCGTGGCCTCCGGCCAACATCATCCCTGAGGAGGAAAACGGCACACTAAGGCATGGCGCGATCGTTCGCTCACCTGAGCTTGAAGTTACCCTCGTTTCCACCTCGACCGGGGTTCGGTATCCCAAGCTTTGGTGGAACCTAGTCTCGTTTCACCCTGATACTGTCAGGTTAAACTACACTGACCCGTCCAATTTGAACAAAGAAGATTTGTTTTACATCTTGATGATGCCTGAACACGGGGTCGTCGATACGCAAGTAATCATGGCTAGACAAATTCAATGAGGCCTAAGTTCGCGCAAAGCCGATGGCACGCCTGCGGTGCTTCCTTCCCTTCATCACCCAGAAACAGCATCTTCAGCCATATCTGCTGTACGCGGCGAACGCGCCGCAGGCAAGGACGATGCAGCAGCTGCGACTACCAACGCAGCTGCCAAGGCAACCGCCGCAACACCAGGATGAGCAGAAAGTGCCGCGAAAAGAATCATTCCAAGCGGGGTACCTGCGGTAAAGACGAGCTGATCCTTTGTGGCGAACTGGTGCACCATACCATCATCTCCCAAAGACTGCCCGAGAGAATCCCACGCAATACCTGACGCTGTCATTAGCAAGGACGCGGCAGCACCAACTGCTGCGATGAGCACGAAGGCAGGGGTGAATGCCAAAGCCAGGATCTGTCCAGCCAGAAGTATCAACATTAACATTTGCAAGGTGCTAAAACGCACCCGATCTAATGCCTTCAGAATTGTTGCGGCTGAGCCAAGCAGCGAGCCAATCGCAAGAGCAGTTGCCATAAACCCCCAGGACTTTTCGTCGAAGGTATTCATAATCCACGTAGGGCCTGCACTTCCCAGGAAGCCATTGACAACTGCCGCGACCAACCAAGTACCGAGTCCCACCCTTACCCAGCTAGGGAGCATTGGAGTAGAAGGAGTTTTATTCTGAGTCGAAGACCCTGCGCTTTCTGGTTCTGATTCAGCAGATACGCCATTGGAGCTTTCAACTGCTGGTTCTCTACGCACTGAGAGAAACGGAAGAACAAAGAACATGGCCACTAGGAAAGTGGCGCCGTCGATAAGCAATACCGTGTTAAATCCCAAGGTGAGCACTGCCGCTGTACCGATGAGGGGGCCAGCGATAAACAGCACATCACCGAGCATCGACAGGGATCCATTGACACGGGTGCGCTGCTCACCGGAAAACAGCTGGGACAAAAGGCTAAACCTTGCTGGCCCAAAGAATGATGAGGCACAACCGTACGCACCACTTGAGAACGCGAACGCAGCGATGGAATCGCCGCGAGTAACCACCCACGCTACAAGTCCCCACTGCGCCAACATCCGAACGACATCGCTACCCAGCATCCAGGTCACTGGCCGGTGAGGGGGTGGCAGCTTTCGGACTACTAAAGAACTAACGAAGCGGCCCGCCCACAATGAGATAAGCACCACCGTCAAGCCGCGGCCCGACGAATCTACACGGTGTGCCTGAAGCGCAAAAGCGATGGGAATGAGGCCGTCACCCAACCCGGAAACGACAGCAGCTGCGAAGACGAGCGAAAACGTAGATTTAAAAGAAAGTCTATTCATCAGAGCAACTCTGTATCATCCATAACCGGTGTAAATAAAAGTCCTTCCTTAAAGGGCCCGACCCCGGAAAGTGGACACGTCGGGGGTCGGGCCCGTACTACTCAAGGCTCGATTACAGGCAATCGAGACAGCAATTCGAAGCGTCTCCATTAACGATTCTCCTCAAAATAGACGAGGTGGGGAGTCGACCCACCTCGTCTATCAAATACTCGGGTTAGTGGCCGACGTCCTGGCGAGGACTGAATGCACCCTCTACATCCTCAACCTCGACATCGAATTCCAATTTTCGAGACTCTTTCAACTCAACCCCTTTCTCTCAACAAGGAAAAATCAAACAAAGATAGACCAATCCTTAAACGTCCCATCCCCATCTGGTGATGTACATAACATACCCCATTCTCACGAGCTGTGTCTCACATTTGGTTCTTATATTTCTAAACCTTTCTATCAATTGACCCGTTCCGGCCTTCCTCCAGGAACAAATGGTCAAGCTAAAACCAAACCCTGTCTAAGTTCACTACGTATTTGACACTGAAGCGTCCTGGGTTTAGTTCCTACCTCAGCTAAGGAAGGATTGAACTATGCC